>QQTW01002287.1_pt1 | contig 13843 bp, 15 predicted proteins | sample 1904831 | NCBI WGS metagenome assembly QQTW01 (sample SAMN09435610, study PRJNA476489) | Subsurface metagenome, whole genome shotgun sequencing project. | reverse complement strand
GGAATTGACTCTGATAGTAACGATGTTGGAATCGATGCTATATCTTAACCAATAGAGATGATGACGAGTGTAGTTCTGCTCAACTCATTGATTCCTGGTAGTGGTTCCGTTGTTGCGTTCCATTGCGCGCCCCAAACAAGGTTGAGCAGAGCTCCAAAATGCGGAGCTAAGTCCACATTTGGGAGTGCGGTTGGTTAAGATATAGCATCGATTCCAACATCGTTACTATCAGAGTCAATTCCTTGCGCGCGCACATCTAGATACGAAGAATGCTCGGCTCAATTCTTTACACAAGCGTAGCCCTGCTACTCGTACTCGCCGGCAGCGCGCTCGCGCAGTTCACGATTGCAGTTGGAGCCGAAAGAGGAGGCTTGGTGATCGCTCCCGAGAGCGTGGTCGCCGCGCCGGGCTCGACGATTGAATTTATCTTTTACCCTGCGGTCAGTAGACGTCACATCGCTGCTTTGGGCGTTGCGTTATCGCTCTTGTCAAGACCTGAAGAATGGTTGGATAGATGGTGGATGGGCTTCGCTGACATGAAGATGGACCAACGGATGTAGAACCATTCCATCGTGCAGAGCACCTACGATAATCCCTGCTCTCCCTCTGAGAACGCGATCTACTCAGGATTCTATCCGGTGCAATCCGGTACAGCTGTGAGTCCCTACGTTCTTCCGAAGCCCTGCCTGGCCATGGACTGAATTAGGTTACGCACAGGATATGTCCTTTGTCATGAGGGTCGTCGACACCAATCCGATTTGGTACTACTGCTCGCAAGGCAGGCATTGCCAGGCCGGCATGGTCGGGGTCATCAATCCGTATGTTTTACCGGAAATCAGTCCCAATTTCTATATCCAAACACTTCAACTAACACATTGCCATATCATAGACCCAGCGGAACGAACCAGACCCTCGACCTGTACAAAGCTGCCTCTGCGCGAGCGACGCGAAACATTACTCCCGAGGGCGGCATCGAGGGTGGGAGCATCTCACGAAATGGATCAGCGGTTGCATCGGCGTCTGCGTCAGCAATGGCTTCTGCGAGTGCACCCAGCGCCAGCGCTGCCGGCAGTTCAGGCACGGCGACGGGCACAGTGGCGGCTTCGAGTGCAAGTGCAAGTGTAGCTGCAGCCGCTGCTGTTGTTGTGAATGGGCAGAGTGGGTCCTTGACTGGGCTGCTTATGGCTCTCTTGGCGCTTTTGCTGTAGTGTATCGAGTTTTTTAGGGTTGGGATCAAGCAGAGCAGGCTGCTTAGCTCATCTTTAAGATCATGCGCGACCGTGATGTGGTCTTGCGACGCCTGGAAGTTATCGTAATCCAGCAAAAAGGCAAAGGCCGGTATGATCGAATCCGTTCATTACTGTAGCCTGTGGCCTGAACCCAAGAGATCGAAGAAAAAGCAAACAGAGATTCGTAAGCCCGGAGCCGTTGTAGCCTGGTCAATGACAGCCAAGGGTTCTTGCCCGGCAGGTCAGACCCACAGGGTTGGGTCGTCTTACATATTGCATAATCTTACAATTTTCCTGCTCAGCACTCGTGATTTTGGTCAGCAAACTCCCTTCGAAATGAGCATGGGAATACTATATAGCACATTGAATCCCAGACGAGTCGTCTTCAGTGTTATATCAGTCTCCATAGGGACATGGCACCCTTTGGCCACAGTATGCATGCATCAGTACCTTGTCTCGCTCATAAGTTCGAAGAAAGAAAGTGACACAAGCAAGCTATATATATATCTCATCTGTTTCCAAGGAGAATAACCTCCAATCAACTATGTCTACTCACAAATCTGGGCAAGAGGTGGACGGTGGAGATTTCTGTCTTCTCGGAAGCTCTCTATTCCGGCGGCAGGCGTCTTTCCACTATGTTTTTTTCCGGCGTTGACCGAAGCTCCACAGCGCTCTGAATCCGCTCGCGGATATAGAGCTTAATGGACATGATGCGCGTCAAGGGTTATGTTCCTTACTTTAAGCGAGGGACTTGGTTTTACTGGCGGCGTTCATGTGAATTGCGTTTCTGCGTCATTGATGTAGATATAGCATCTTCTTGTGCAACTTCGCCTTCACAAGAATCTTGATCTCCTTTGCTGCCACATTGCACCTTCACTGCTGCGATTGATTTGTCTTGGACCTCACGTCACTATTCTCCTATCTCGGAAAGTTTTGATAGATCCACTCACTTCTGACCCAGCCATTGTCATGGTGTCACTACTGACTCTAGCTTTGGTCTTTCTACCGGCGCTCTACCTTTACAACTACTACAGATGCTTTGCTCGAAATCTTGCCGCAGCCAAAGCTTCCGGTCTAACATACGTGGTTGTTCCAGTGTTCGTCTTCAACCGTTTCTGGCTCATAACCCATAGATTATGGTGGCCCCTCCTCGAGAGACTACCCCGCCGGTGGACAGAATCTTGGCTGGATCTCTTGGATCCTGAGTGGGTGTGGAAGCGCCTCTATGGGCCTTTCCAGAAACTTGGAACGGATGTGTTCTTCACTGTGAGCCCGGGGGCCAACATGCTCTGGGTTGCTGATCCCAGCACGATCTCTCAGATAGCCTTCAGACGATTCGATTTTCCAAAACCGATAGATATTTACGGGGCTGTGGATATATACGGGAAAAACGTAGTTACTACGGAAGGAGCTGTATGGAAGAATCACAGGAAGATTACCAGTCCTCCATTCACGGAGAAGAACAATCATCTAGTGTGGGCGGAGAGCATCCATCAGGCGCAATGTATGGTACAAAGCTGGGTTGGTATGGATGGCACAGGGAACAAGACAATTACGAAGGTGGCGGACGACACAATGCGTTTGAGCCTCCACGTGATTTCTCGAGCTGGCTTTGGAAGACGCTTGTTATGGCCGGGGATTGAGGATGAAATGGAGCATCATGGAGGAGCGGAGGTACCAAGAGATGGGCAGAGGACAAGTAGTAACGTACCTGAAGGTCATACAATGAGCTACACGAGTGCATTGACAGTCTTGCTCCATCAAATTTTGTGGATACTGGCATTACCTTCGTGGCTCTTGGGTGAGTTGCACGGAGGACTCCAACCATATCTTCTTCGCTAATCCATATCAGCAATATTACCCTTCAAATCGGCCAAGTCAGCCTACGAGTCGTATGTCGAGTGGGGGAACTATATGAAGGAAATGTATGCTGCTAAGAAAACGGAGATCTTAGCTGGTGAAGGGCGTGACGGAATGGATCTTATGGGTGCAATTGTCAAAGGCGCAGGCATTACAGCCGAAAGCCTTGGAGGGTTCTCTACCACGGATAAAACTCAGGCCGCACCAAAACAAGCATTGACAGATGAAGAAATCCTAGGAAACTGCTTCGTCATTATTCTCGCCGGCCATGAAACAGCCGCAAACAGTATTCACTTTTCTCTTCTCTATCTCGCTTTAAACATGAGGTCTCAGCGCAGATTGCAGGACGACCTAGCTTCTTACTTTCAGGGGAGGCCCATCAGCGAATGGGATTACGACCGCGACTTACCTCACCTTTTTGGTGGAATGACAGGGGCAGTACTGAACGAGGAATTACGTCTCGTGCCGCCGGTCGTCAGCATACCCAAACAGGTCTCAAAAGCAGCATCACAACAAACCCTCATAGTAGACGGTAAAAAGGTCCAGCTACAGGGTGGGACACCCATCAGCCTCGTAACCGCCATCGTTCACCGAAATCCCAAGTATTGGCCTCATGGTCCGCCAAGCGATCCGAAGCACCCCGCTCACCCAGAATCAAATACGGACAACGATCTCGAGGAGTTCAAACCAGAGAGATGGTTTGTCGACTCTTCAACAGCCAAGGCATCCGGCAATGGACACGTAGACATGCATCAGCAGGTCTCCCAGGCCGAAAGGGACGATCTCGGTGTCAACACAATTGCCGACACCGCTGCCAGCCTCTTCCACCCACCCAAAGGCGCGTACATCCCGTTCAGTGAAGGCTACCGTGCCTGTCTTGGCCGACGGTTCGCGCAGGTGGAAATCCTGGCGGTCCTGGCGGTTATCTTCAGTCAGTATAGCGTGGAGTTGGCCGTCGACGACTACGCTACAGACGAGGAGGTTGAGCGGATGGACGACAGACAGAAGCGGGAAGTATGGGGCAAGGCAGCAGCTCGGGCAAGGGATCTAATGAGGACTGGGATGGGTACGATCATCACTGTAAGTGATTTCACGTTGAGTGTACGGACCGCAAGGAAGCTAATGGGAATAGTTGCAAATGAGAGCAGGTAGCGTGCCATTGAGATTCGTAAAGAAGGGAAAGGAAATGTTTGACCTCTCCTGATTGTCTAGAGACTGGCTGGCATAGTCCTTTAGATTACCTCGCAGGAAAGACTGCAGAGTCGTTTAAAGATGGACCTTAATCACCAACACATTCCTGCTCACCATCCACTCGATTGGATCAAAGAACGGATTATCATGTCTCCGTAGTACTCGTATAGATCCAACGGCATCGTTCATCCCTCCCGCTTCAAAGCCCTGCCTTTCCTTAGCCAGAGATTTCTCCATGGGTGCTTCGACAAGCAACACATGAGTTGCTAGATCTTGCGTGCCTCAAATAAAAGAATGAGGGCTGAAATCCTTTTACGTGACTTCTCATATCTGGTTGCTTCGCCAAGATCCCGATTCCATTGTCATTAGTGTCAGGGCTTCCACACTGTCTGCTGCTTGTGTCCGAGAGTTTCAATCGAGCCAACTATTGTGGAAGAATGAGACCCAAAGGGGGGGACTCAGGACCAGCTAATGCATGAGTAGCATGGTGGCTGGCCGAGACTTTGCAAGCAGGGAGCCTCTAGTGTCCATCATTGCCCAATCTGGAACGACTCCAGATCAATAACAGCTGAACTTCCTTTCAACGCCATCGAGGTTCTAGCATTAGCTACATATCAGGATTGCCTAATAGAATTCAATATACTCTGAGGCGCTGTTGGCTCACCTTCTGGAGATGTATAAATTGGACGATCCCTTCTTGTTCCCTCGGAGTGCTTTGAGACAGGACGGAACACGGCCAAAGGAACCTTGCACGACTTCAATCTCGCGAACTGCTTTGAGTGTCTTACCTATTCTTTGAGAGAGAGTTTCCAACACCTAATCTAAGTACGTTGGGACCACTCCAAATATCCGCTTCCGGCACATTGTGCATGGCTAAGATCTCGCGCACAGCTTAACACCACCTGCTCCTGCCAATCCACATTTTCGACAATGGCAATCGGGACTTTGAACCAAACCCTCAAAATCCGCAGTCTTCCCAAAGGGGTCACCCTGAAAGTCGTCGACGTCCAGCTCAAACTACCAGGCGGTGGAGACTGGTGGCCCACCTTCAACGGCAACGGCAAACTCCTCACCAAGAACAACATCGAATCCGAAAAGAAACGCATGCTACCCTTCGAAATCTCGCCGTCCCACAACGACGGCCTCATCGGCACAGTCGGTCTGACCTCCCTCGCCATGCTGGACAGCGGTGCCGGCCCCTCCGTCGTACTCGACATCGAATTCAGCGCGGCAGAGAAACCCAACGCCTCCCCCGCCGTCTGCGCCAAAGCATCCATCACCGTCTCGAGCGACGACTGGGGATCCTGGACCGGGATCTGGAAATTCCAACCCTGGGCGCGGCCGGACAATACCATTGTCTCGTACTCCCTGACCGTAGCCGGGTCGACGACGAAGCAAGAAACGAGGAATAAGAACCTGCAATTGCAGTCTCCGAATGATGTCGATGTTTTGGTCGCGGTGAATGCGGAGACGAATCAGTTGGGCATGTACGTTAGCGTCAATAGTGACCGGTGGAAGACGGCGTTCGATTGGGCGTTGAGCGGGATCTTCTGGGGTCATAAGGAGGCGGTTGGTTGGGTGTTTGGGGAGTTGGGTTGGGCGATTCCTGAGGCGGCGGAGAAGGCGCAGGGGGTGCTTGAATATTTGCAGGATGCTGGTAAGGAGGATTGAGGTTTGGAATGTTTGTGGGGGTGGGGTCCTTCTGCTGTGTTGCATGAATGCCACACGAACCTTTAATCGCTTGAATCGTACGACGACATCTCCATCCAGCTTTGTTGAAGTTATGATATCCCCGTGCGAATCTCCCCCACAACATATCTGAACGCCATCCTCCGTCAACGAGCCACCCAAAGCTAAACTGTGATTAGTGCCACGAAATGCTATCGCGAAACTTCTCATTCCCTTCTGGACCCCAGACGTCACGTCCGCCGAGACCAGTCCTAACAGATATCTTGATTGAGCTCACCGACGCAACGGACTTGATTGTTGTCGGATAATGGTTGGAGGCATGCGGCACTGTGGAGCGCATCACTTCTAGAAACCCATACTCCGACATGACCTCCCACACCCCAGCGTCGCCGCCTCAGCGGATCTTCCACATTCCACCTCTGTCGTGACTTCTACTTTTCCTTCTCCTTCTACTTCCACCCCAACCCTTCAACCCCCACCCTCCTCTCCCATCCCTGTCTGCTTTCTTCCCTCGCCCTCCTCTCTTTTACTCTCTACTCAATCCCTCTCAACCCGTCCCTTCCAGCCCATGCCCCAAACTCAGTCCACCACCTCGACGTCTCTAAACTCACCCTTCCTCCGCTCCCAACAGCATCGACAATCGGTTTCGGATTCGAAAAACACGATCGTCCGTCCGATGGGCGCGCGGATGGTGCAGGAAAGCGGACGATTGAAGCGAAGGGCGGTGCTTTGATACATGTGGTTATGTGTACATGTCCAATGCTGGAGATAGGCGTGAGTAGAAACGGAAATGGAAAACGGGAGGGCGGTTGAGGAGTCAGTGGAAGTGGAGTCTGGGAGTGGTTTGGGGGGAAGAGGGTAGAGAGGCGGAGCGGCTTCTTGATAGATCAAGTGCAGTTCAGTTCACATCGACCAGTTTAGGTAGAAGTCACCAAATCCTGTGATCGGTAGCTATTTCTCGAGCTGCTGGATTACATCGCGATACAAAAAACAGAAGTACCGACAACGTGACCTCCGGACCGAATGTATGCTCCGCCATCGGACCGATGTACAAGGACATCACCAAGGTTTTGTAATAGTTTATGGAGTGAAGGAGAATATCTTGGGGCATTAGATGAAAGCATCGACAAGGAGGCGAAAGGAAAGATAGTATCCTTAAGCTTAGACGCTAGAGACATGCAGCGAAGCTGTTGCGGAGAAAAGAGTAGCTGAAGGAAAATTAGAGCCGACATTATGCAGTTAATTGTTTCACACCTAGCCAACAGGCGGATGTCATCGATACCAGATCCATAGATGAGAGCACAATAGGGTGCGACAAGATGTTGTAGGACATGGTATGACTTTGACCTCCAGCAACTGAATAGATCATGTGCAACAAGCCTCAGTCAGATACATGCTCTGTTCAACCAAACATAGTATCAAGACAGCAGATCTCAGTGCTTCCTCATAGAATTCGCATACCCCCAAGGGGTCCTATAATCCGGCTTGCTCATCCTTCTTGGTTCCACGCTCGAATCTCTAGAACCCGAGCCCGGCATTCCCAAACCGCCAGGCGAGGAATCAGATGTGTTTCCGGTCGACGCTGCAGGAGTAGGCATTTGCAAGGGCGGCACCGACGCAGTGCGTTGGGATTTCTTCAGGATGTTGGCGGTTGCAGCGAGGAGGGCTGCTTCTTCGTCTTCTGCATTTTTGGCCTGTTGATGTTCTTGTTGTTGTCGTTTCTGTGATTCTAGGTCCGAGGCCTTCCAGGTGCGGTAGAGGGCGTCGGGGTCATTATCATCGTCTTTACCGGAAGCAAGAGTACGGGAACGAGCGGGAAGGTCAGATCTGTCGGTCCTGGTGGAAGTGACTGGTGACTCTGGCTGGGTTCTTGATTGAGGGCTGGTGCCGAGGGGCGAGGAATACACGTCTCGGAAACGATGAGTAGCTGAATCTTTACTTAGATCCATTCGTTCTCTTTGTTGTGCCATTGGTTCCACAACTTGATCGGGACTTGATTGAGATGAGGTTCTTCGCATATCGGTGGCTACATTGGCAGCTACAGAAAGATCATCACCCCGTGGGTAACGATGATTGTCAAAACCGCGATTTTTGATGGACTGGCTCGAACTATGAGCAGGGGAGCCAATGTTCCGGCCACGCTTGTTATAGTTCGGACTTGGAGACGTCTCTTGTTCACGAAATACCCTCTTCTTCTTAGCTGCAGTTTTAGCCCTGCCCTGTGGTTCCGGACTGCTCTCAGCACTATCCCATCCACCATCATCCCCTTCCCAATCTGTCTTCAGCAGGCCCGATGGACGTCTCTTGCCAGCTTCGCCTCGTAGCCTTGAATGATGGACTGTCGCAGGGAATACTCCGGGCTTAGGTCTTGGAGGTGAATCGTGGCTCTGACTATGCTGAGCTCTGTTCCGCAGTTCTCGCTCAAGGTACGCACCAGCTGGGGACGAAGTAGCAGAACTGCTCTGTCTTTTGCGTGATCTAATCCTCTGCGAGTTACGCCGAAGTGGTTGCGAGGTTCTGGCGAACTGAAGATCCATCTTCATCGGTTCGACCAAGCAACGGAGTTTCTGACAGTTCTGGTAAAGATCCTCACGAATGAAGACTTCCCAACGGTCGCTCGCATATCCGATTGCTTCAGCAATGTTCGGTCCAGCGTTGTAACCCTGATGGTACGCAAACGGGAATGTGATAACCATTTCACCTTGATGCTGAATTACTGAGGTATACTCAATACCAAGGAGCGAAAGTACCTCGGTAGGAACGTACAAGGAGCTGTGGCGTAAGAATTGTGAGCATTGAGGTGGTCGTCTAGCCTTGAGATCCGTACGGCTGCTGAGCATCCGCTCTTGGGGGTTGAGAAAGTTGAATAACATCTCTTCAAGCTTGGCGTGATGTTTTGGCGCGACAACCCTCCAACACTTTGGCGCTCCACAATGCAAGTAGTTCAAAGAGTAAGCTGCAAAGTCCTCGATGTGCATGCCGAACGGAGTGCCCTCAGTACGGGAGACATAGAAGTATGGGGTGTGTACGCCACGAATTCTAGTTTTCGATTTCATTAGGCTATTGCCGGCAAAGTCAACGAGTCTTGGATCAGCACAGCGTAGGGCATCACGAAGATCGTCGACAGCTATGAAGGTGAAGATAGGTTAGCAAATGAACTGAAATTTGTGGACATTGCAACCAACCATCATTATCCATGGCGTATAGTGCATCTCCTTGAGAGTCCATGAAGTCCTCCAGCATTTTACTCTCGGTACAAACATGCTGATAAGAGGCATGCTTCCATGCATCAGCTTGCTCGGTCTCACCCATGGACCAGTGATCAGCAACAAACTTGCCGTGCTTATCAATGGCATCTCTCCAGGAGGATGCAGACACCTTAGCAGCGAGCTCGCTACAGACGTTGTATATCATAGCTCTATTAGATTGAGTATTCTCGTTGAGAGACATATTGAGCTTATATGTTTGAAGATTGCATGATAGCCTGGATGCGTTTGGTATTACATCTGCCATATGGGGTGCTGCCCCAAGAAGATTGCCAATATAGCTGCTTGGGTCGGCGTGACGTTCTTGACGTGATCCGAGACTGATGGTTGGAGTGTCAGCAAAATGATGATCAAGCGCATCCTGATTAGGGGAAGGGAACGGAAGCACGCCTCGACTCCTTACCAGCCTTTTGGAATCACAACTTTTACTACACCTTTCACTCGCCCCGCAATATTCTCCACAACTTCCAAAAATTGGGTGAAGTCGTGAAAGATAGCTTCGGTAGGTGCAAACACGTAAAGCCCACCCTCCATACTAAGGTTGTAGCCCATCGGTACCTCAGCATCGGGATGATATGCTGGCAATATTGACTTTTGCTCATCACTCGACACAGGTACTTCTGAATAGCCAGGACTGGCAAGTAGCTCGAGAATGCGCTCTACATAATTACCACATAAGTCGGTTTATATCATCATTGTGTAAGGAGGTCTTACCTTTCTTTTCGGTCCATTGTTCGTAGAGCACCTCGACCTGCTTCGTGGCTTCTTCATGCTCACGAGACAACTGCTGTCTGCTGGCAACCCTCTTTCTCTTCGAACCGGCAGTGAGTTTCTTCGAAGCGCGTTGTCGCTTACTGGTACTGACTGCCTTGTATGTGCTATAGGTAGAGTCCCCTTCAGCGTCGTGATCGACCGAGTCACCACTTCCCTCGAACAAGCTCTCACTACTCTTGTAAAGCTCCGCAGCATCCTTACCACTTCCATCCGAGTCATCCAGCGCATGTGTGACTGGAACTCCGGCTCCACCAAAGGCGTTGTGGTCCTTTATTTTGTTCCTTGGAAGGATCTGATCCTTGATAATCTGATTCACATTTAGGTTCTTTGGCGGGGATGGCAACCTGCTCTGATCTTTATGATTCATAACCCTTCTTGAATATCTCGTGTCCCAAACCCCTGATATCTCCAAGTTTTCCTCTGTCATTGCGACCTTATGTTTTGGCTCCTCATTGAAAGCAGCCAACTCTTTCATCAGGCGACTAGGTTGCTTCTCCTTTCTGGAAGGTCTTGCTGACCTACCAGATGGTACGGCTTTGGGGGAACAGACATTGCTACTCGCTCGGGTTGTAGAAGAAGTGTTGAAGCGTTGAAGTTCTGGAACTGGACGCGGTAATCGAGTTTCATGAGCTTGTAGGTCTTGTGAGGTGACTGCGCTGGTTTCCAAGGTCTCGTCAGGAGAAGTAACAGGCATAGCAGCACTCTTCACAGGGGAGCTTTGAGTCTGAACCGGAGTGTTCATGGCTCGAAAATTCTCATTGTCGTTGAGAGGTGCGCTGGAGTTGGAGCCGTTAGCAAAGATTTTGAGATCCTCCTTGCATGAAGGTACGTGGATTAGATGTGTCACGAACTTATCTTCGAAATTGTGGCCTTCCTTCATGAGTGGATCCTCTTTAGGGAGTGACATGGCTGCTGAAACAACCTCATCGAGGCAATGGAGCCAAGAAATGATCCGCGCGTATGTCGATGGCCCTTTCAGCCGTCCAGGCACAAGCTTCTATAGCTGTACGTATCAGCAAGATGAGAATTGGAGCATGCGTCAAGCTCAATGCGTTCCTTGAGAGTTCGCTCGCTCGTGACAAGAGGCTCACACGCACTGAGAGAGTGGACGCGACTGAATCTAGCTCAGCGGGGTTAATGGCTTAAGCTGTCTTAGAAGACAGATAGCATTGGAGTCTATATGCAGAAAGATCGACTAAATTCAAAGGGAAGCTCTGCGTCGACGAGTGTTGAGTGATTGGCAGTGGAAGCGTGGTAAACAAGCTCGGTGTTTTCGCAGGCAGAAAGTGAGGGTTGACTTCGCGCCATTCGTTAGGTCTAAGGCGGTGTGAACTTTATTTCACCATTGCCGAAGAGCCTCGCCTGAGGCCGCAACACATACCCTAAGCAACCTCATTGCTGACCTACAGCAAGAGGACAATCAGTGTAAAAGGCATGCAGACCTCTTGAAAAGTATATCAGAGTCAAGCTGTAGCCCGCCTCAGTTGTTATAGCGATTGGCACACACTTGTTCAATGAAGTCGTACAGACAGCACAATCCGTTCAATTTATGTCATCTTATTCTGATATGCCATTGCTATCATGATGGATGTTATTACACTCGATTGAAGTTTCTAATCTTCATGGAAAGGGAGTTCATGGTCGCAAATTCAAGTATGTAGTGATGCAGCAACCAGTAATGTAGGCGATGGGCCTTCACCATAAATGTGCCTGATAGTCGACGTGATGCATCTCTGAAACCGAAGCGGTTCTGTCCAACATGATCGAGGATTTGTAGACACCTGAAGATGGCCCAACGAAGCAGTATCCAACCTATCCTCAATCAGTATCGCTCATATAATGAGCTCTCACCACTCCTCCACCCCACTCCTCCGACTCGTTCCCCGCTATTGTGCTTTCATGGTGAAGACCCCAAACTCCGTGTACCTGTTTCAACTTCTTCTGAGTCCGCCCTTGGATGATGTCAACATCGATGGTCTTGAGAGACAAGAATTTGTAGATCTTTACGGGTTTGAGCTGTCCGTATCGACGAACTCTACCGATTGCTTGGGTCATTGACGCCTCGTAGTGTTGGCGCGTATCAGCCAGCAGAGGAGAGAGAAAGATGACATGGTTTGCATTCGTGAGATTCCTGCCGGTACCCAGATGTTAATCAAAGCTCATCTCACTTTCAGTTTGAACGAGTTGAGGATGTACTCACGCTCCGGCAGCAGACTCGTCCGCAAGGTTGAGAATCAAGACCTTCCTCTTATCTCCATCTTGATCGGTCTGAAAACTATCCATCATCGCCGAGGCGTGTCTACGAGAGCTCTCGGTGATTGCATAATGTTTAATGCGATGATACTTTAGTGCTGTAGACACTTTCTCCATGAGGTCATCGAACTGCACGAAGAGGAGCACCTGGTCGTCATCAGAGATCCGGTTCTTGATCAAGTCTATCACCTCTTCCAATTTCTTCCCATAATGACGACCGACACGAGTCTTTTCATCTTCTTGGCCAAGCTCAGCAGCCTTATGTGTCTGATAGTCAAGAGCTGACGCATCACACCCAACCGTGACGCACTCTCCACCGCGCTCAGGAGAGGCGAGACATTTCGCACAAGCTGTGTGCCCGCATACCCCAAGAATAAATATAGACTCAGGATCTCGAGCAACAGTCTTGCACTTTGAACAAACCGGAGGTTCTGGAATACCATGGCCAGCCGGCAGTTCTGACTGCCAGAGTTGAACTGCACGGACAGCCTTGAAGAAGCGGAGTGCCCTTATTCTCGACACAAGCTCTTTAGCAAGGTTGCGAAGGTGACCTGTCAAGGTTCTCAGCTCCTTCACCTTCTCGTCTTTTAGCTGACTACTATCGCTAAGGCCGTCCGAGTCTTCCCTCTTCTGGCGCTTCTTTTGAGTAGCTTTCGTCTTCGGCACCCTCGGAGCTTTGTTGTTTCCTTCTTGCGCGTTGACCGCTTTGACTTCCTCGGGACTAGATGGATCTCTATAGAAGATCTTCTCGTGCTGAACTGAGTACTCCTCGTTTGCGGCATTGATCATCTTTAACAAAACGTCACTAGTCTCCAGGTCTCCGTATGCGTTGGATGAGACAATTCGCTTCCACGCCTCGAAGTGTACATCTTTATCTTCACACTCGCGCTTTAGCAAGGTGGCATGCTTGAGATTAGTTCTGAATTCAGCAAGGCAATCTTTGTACTGGCTCATCCGAACCTGAACAATAGCGTCGCAGTCTTGGGATGCATTCTCGCGACTCTTGCCAAGATCCTCAAGTGTGAAATGCGAGCAACGCTTCACTAGAGCTTCTTCAGGAGTTTTGCTACTACCCATAATCTCTTTTAGGCGTATTGTGCGGTCACTGTCAATTTTAGCTTTCCCACCTCGTGGTAGTTTCATGTCCTGAGACATGAGTTGTTGGCTCAATTCCATATAGCTGGCCCGCTCTGCAGCTGGTAACTTCACAGGCATGATAAATTGCTCTTCGTGGATCTCTCCGATGTCAGGCTTGTTCTAGGTAGATTTAGCACCGGCCATCTTCACATAGGACGCCTACATACCCGTCGAACACAGTGATCCAAGAAGCGTTGTGCGACATTGTGTTGATTAATATGCCAATCTGGCGAATGGATCTGGCGAAAAGACTGGAACTGCTCCACCGCTGAAATCGCTTCAGCCACGCCGCGAATTCATGTGAGAATTGACTTACTTGTACGATCTTTTCGGATCGCTCGTATGTTCCGCCCCTTCAAGATACCAACAGCGTCATCGTCTACACCAAGATGCACTCCCAGAAAACCAGCAATGACCTTGACGTCGGCAAAGTCGTCGAGCGGG
>QQTW01002286.1_pt1 | contig 13846 bp, 13 predicted proteins | sample 1904831 | NCBI WGS metagenome assembly QQTW01 (sample SAMN09435610, study PRJNA476489) | Subsurface metagenome, whole genome shotgun sequencing project. | reverse complement strand
AGACCGACACGTTATCGAAGAGACCATCTTTAGCGGAGAGCTCTCGCGCGGTGAGAGACTAGAGCGATATCGTCTCGTCATCTTAGCCAACGAGATCCTATCCGACCCCATCAAGCGAAGAGAATACGACAATCGTGGTGCGGGATGGGCAGAACACCCACGCATGTGTAATAGACACACTCAGGGATACTATGCGGAGGGTAGCAAGAAGCCATACGGTACAGGCAAAGGCTATGACAACTCCCCGTTCGCCAATGCTACATGGGAGGACTGGGAGCGCTGGTATGCCAGGGACACTAATGAAACAGCGAAGCAAAGTAACGCAGGAAATTATATCAGCCCGAACATGTTCGCCTCCCTCATTCTTATGATGGCTGTCATCTCCGGCGTTGCGCAGGCCACAAGAGCGGGGCAATTTTCAGGATCGATCGAGGAGAGAGCGCAGGCCTTTACGGAAGAGACGAGCCGCTTTCTCAACAGCAGAGCAGAGAAACAGAAGATGAATACCTTGGACTCAGATTCGCGAATTAAGTGGTTTCTGGAGAAGAGAGATCCTTCCAAGTCTGGATTGAAAGATGCCGAAGCGGACATCTATAAACATCATTTCTCGCAACGAATTCTCCCAGCCCCTAAGCAAGTCGAGGTATCAGATTCGGTAGACTAACCAACTCCTCACGATGCGCCGTACACATATTATCGAAATCAGCGGAGAAGGGGCACGTGAAGCCCACAATGAGAAACTCAGCTCCTACAAACTCGTCACTGAGTCGGTGTCCCAGTCACAAAGAAATGTTCCAAAGTGCATAGCTGCTAAGCTGACATCGATGTTGCAATCAAAGAACGAGTCTTTGCTGCTCAGGGATAGAGGGTTAATTCTAGCCATGTTGGTCCTCGAGAAGCACCTCCAAGTCAGTTCTTTGTGCGGAAAACGCGAATTAGACGACGTGCAATACCACACTATACGTACGACTGGGGAGAGCGAGAGCTCAATCGGACACTATTTCTAATGTGGCATAAGAGTCAGGGCAGACATCGTTTCGGGCCCAGCAGGAGAAGACTACTGCGTTGGACCTACAATTTGTTGCGAACATCCATGTTTGCGGTTGCCACTCTCATATCATACTTCAAGCCGCGATAGGCTAGGTCGGTCATACGCACAGCATATGTCTACTGTGGTGCAGTAGGCCTGCTCTGAAGAGTCAGGTATTTTACATCCCGAAGGGAGTCCTTATTGGAGATATCCAAGCTTTGTGTTATGCTTTTTATACTTACTTTAAAAATGTTCTAATTCCTTTGTGTCGCCTCTCTTCTTCATCGTGAGCTTTCTCTCCAGTCTAATGGGATCAATCTGTGGACGAAAGGACTGAAGTAGGGATCCGGGCACAGCACAACCGACATGATCAGGCATAACTCATACTTCAAAATCTGGTAGCAATGCTGGGACTATCTCCGGATCTAGCATAGTGCCCGGGTTGATCAGAAGCCGCTACTGACCGTTTTGGAACGCAAATTATTGTGTTTGACGAGTTGCATCGATTTCGCTGGTTGTTATTTTTATCAAAAAGAGCGCCACCTCCGGTACTCCGGCACATGTTTTTCAACGAGTGCTGCCGAGCGGATATTGACCTTAGGAGACGCGCGCAAAGGCGAAGAGTTCGTACCCGCGTCCACATGGTCAAGGCCCAGGAGGTGAGGATGAAGAACGTCTGACCAAAATTGAGACATCGCTGGAGATTCCTAATCTTGGGCAGGTACCAGCGTTGACAACGAATCAATGACGCAAAATGCAAGCCTAGCAGCCGAGCGAAGTTATCTAAGCATTGTCACCGCTGCACAAAAAGAGCAAAAGGAAACTCACGTGATGGAAAAATAGACAACTGCTTTTTCTTGGTAATTGATTGTCAAACCCGAAATCTATCAATACACGCCACAGGACCAGCCCAGGCAAATCAGACTCGCATGGAGATAACACAAGGCAAAACTCCAGCAAAGCTGCAACCGGAAAACAGGTGGCAGAAACTTACCTCGCAATCTTTCCACTTACCTCTACATCCTCTTCTTCTTCAACTAAGAAGACATGCTCGATGCCTTGGAGCCGGTGGTCGAAGACTCGAAAGAAGTCTTCACCGTATCCGACCCAAGCGCATACTCTGTCTCCTCTTGCGACGGCGTCACCCAGGTGAACAGCTCTGACTCCACCGCCGCAGATCCATTGGATGTCTGTTTCTTGTTGGCCGGCGAAGCGGTGTCCAGCTCATCGAGCTTCTGGAAGTCGACGGTCTTGGTCTCGTAGTGGGTCCACATGCCGCCATGCATGCCGCTGCCGTGGAGGCCGCTACCCGGGCCCTTCCAGCCGTAGCTGGGGCCGCGGCTCAGGACGTTGGCGGCGTGGCGCTCCGACTTGGGTGCGTCGGCCGGGATGGTCTTGACGCCGGACATGGAGATCGCGGAGACTCGGCTCTGGCCTGGCGCGTACGAGTTGCGCTCGGCCCAGGTCGAGGGGCGGGGGAAGCTGGAGTTGTTTCTTGATGGACCCATCTTTGCGGTTGTTTGTGTTGTGTTGCGTGGATTGTGTGTGAATATTTTGCTTCTTGGTTTGTTCTTTGATAGCTGGTGCTGTGTGGAGCGAGAAATGTAAACCAAGACGGAATTCGAATGGCTTATATATACTCTGAAAATCACGAAGTATAGCGCTCTCCAGCAGCCAGATGAACGGGAATAAAGAAGTGGCCTCGATTCGAACAAAGAGGACCAGCTCCCTATACTCGAGTTTTGACTTATCACAAAGCCACTCTCTCGAAACCCCACAAAGAGAACGAAGCGAGAATATACCTCCACCAACCGATCAATGGAAAATCGACACGGAACAAAGATGACCAAGTACAACCGAAGCGCAGCATCACGATTTTACATTCGCCAGACAGACAAAGAGAAAACAATGAAACAGTGACCCTAGTTCTATTTTTGACATTCGCCAGACAGACAAACAGAAAGCAGAAAACAATGAACCCAGTTCTATTTTTGACATTATCACCTACAAACCTACCTACCTACCTACCTGGTCTAGATCGCTACAGTTCCTAACTAGCCTCCTTACACAAAGACATACACTTCCAGATCTCTCCATGAACCCTTACACACACAGAACAGAAGAGCGGCGTTCACTAACATCGCACATTGCCCAGCACACTGTAGAGGGGCGCGGGCGCGGGCTTAGCTGATGCAAATCAATATGTGAATGTAAGGTTCTGGATTTTGGTGATTGAGGAGGGAAGTGAGGGAGTAGGGAGTGAAAGTGGCGAGTGAGTTTGTAGCAGAAATGGAAACCGACAGTAAGTACTTAGCGGTGGCGCTGTTGCGATGGTCTGGTTAGATAAGGGGGGAGGGGATCTTCTCGAGTTCCGATACCGAAGACAGGATGGCAACGAGGATTGTTTGCGCCCTTTGAATAATGATAATACCATATCAAGCGCTCTTCATCGCATCCCGCAGTAGCGGCGCGACCTGTTTCCGGCTCTTGCTTGTATCTCTCTGGCGCCATATCCGGCCCCTTATACCACCACCACGAACGCTCCCCTCTTTACCATCTCCTCTACCCTCTCCCTCCCAGTCCAGCGCACGCACCAACCCCTCAACCTCCTCCCACTTCTCCAACCCCAATTCCCGTGCCGCCATCTGCTCGAATTTCTGTACCGCCCTCCTCGACCCCTCGGTCCCCGCCGTATCCAGAAGGAGGAGCTCCCTTCGAAACGCACCCTCGGCGTCCGTGGACGTGGTCATCAGAGCGAACAGATCAAGACCCGGGTCTTGGCTCGTTGCGAAATCTCCCAACGCGCTCACGAACTCCTGCACAGAGGAATCGTCGTCGGCTTTGCTGATCAGCCAGGAGATGGGCTTCACTATGCTTGCGATCCCGAGGTGTAGCTCTGTTGTGCCTAGAGTGTTTGCTGGGGGCTTCTCGGACCAGGTCTTGTAGTCTCGTTCGAAGATCTCGCGTAACGAGAGGAGAGAGAGCGAGTTCGCCTTGCTGGAGGCGATCTGTTCGTAGAAGGACTTTCGGTCCCATTTCGCTGCTGTCTGCTGGGTTGTTTGTTGGTGCGTGTCTTGTTGTGAAGAGGTAGAGCTGTTACTGATCACCTCTTCAAGGAAGTTTACAGTCTCCCGATCCACATCCGACACCTTGCCCTCGGCTGTCAGGTTCCCGGTGTCGATCAGTACGGCCGCCAGTGAGAGTTTTGCCAACTCCGCAGCCGCTGGGTCGTCATTCCCTTGATTCAGCAGATCCGCCCAGAGTCCCTCACCCTTCAGGTACTGCACAACGAGGCTTGTGCAGCTGCCAATTCCGGTTCTGATGATGCGCGGGGATGCAGAATTGGGAGTGAAAGACTCGTCGATGTGATGGTCTATGCATCCCGTGATGTCTATCCTCGAAGATATTTCTGGAGATGAGACATCTGCGAGCGGAACCGACAGGGCGTTATGATCGACCAGCACGGCCTGAATTTTGTCTTCTAGCGGCGGATGAGTCGTAGTGGAGAGCTTGGAGAAGACGTGATGTAGGGAGGACGAGGGATCGGAGCGTATGTCTGAAACGGTGACAAGATTCTCTAGTAAGCTCTTGGTCGCTTCTGCTTCCACTCCGCCATCATCCATAGCAATGCCAGCCTGATCGTGCCCATGCAAAGCAAGTCGTAGAGCAGTTCCAAATTCCGGCCGGAGACGCCATAGCTCGGTAGATAAAGTGGATGGAAGATTGAGGATCGGAATGTGGAGATGTGGTTGTTGTGCTGATGGCAGTCTCCTTGCGCGGTGGCTATGAAAGAATGAGTAGATGGTGGCAGAGATGAAGCTGTCCAGGTCGCATGATGGATTTCCCAAGACGAGTGTGATAGTAGTAGTTGTTGGACTGGTTGGGCGGAGCGCGGCGGAACGGGCTCGAGCCAGGAACTGGAGGAGTGGAGATGCCATTGAGCTTTTCCTTTTCCCGAAATCCTGGCTCTATAGATTACACTTCGTCAATGTGGATCCACTTAAAAAGAGACTGCACCGTGTCGCACCCCTTAAGATTGTTCGCATGTCAGTCACCCTTCTCCTAGTACCATGCTGTCAGAGCAAATCCAAAAGAGAGATAGTGTTGGCAGTGCTTGTTCTACAGGGAAATGCTGTAAACAGTAGTAGAAGTAGAAGAAGATGGAAGCAGAGCTGTAAGGCATGAGATAGTCAGATAGATAGATAGATAGAGGTAAGGGCATGTTCTTGTCTGGGCAAGTTTGGCCCGATTTGTGACTACCAACCCGCATTAGAATGTCTACCATCAGCCATCCGACAGAAAGATAAGTAGCACGAGGCGGGGAAAAGGATCCAACAATGCATTGAGGAAGTGGAGGTTGAGAAAGAAGTCAATTCATGCATGTCTACAGCGAAAGTTATCCGGTATCCTACCAATAGAAAAGCCGACTCTATGACCCAGAGTTACCCACCACGCTAAAGTGCTACAACAAGTGTACATAATGTGCCAATCAATCCTGCTTCGTCTCACCCCCGTCAGGAACATGCTTGTGCATTGGTGAGGCAAGTCGGAACATTGCATTACCGAGCCCAGACCTCACCGGTCCAGAGGGCTTCTCACTGTGTAGACTTTCTACCCTTGCAAGCTTTTCCCGCATGTCCTCATTGGTGATTGTCACAGCAGGATTCAAATTGTTGTCTTGCGCAGGATCAGGGCTGAACGGGGTGAAAGGTGCTTGAGACTGTGAAGTAGGCGATTTCACCCTGGATAGATCTCCTTTCGAAGTATTGCTAAGTGATGTCATCCGTCTCTGCAGCATCCTGCTTGCTTCCACCGCCTCCTTCTCTTGCAATGATTCGGACGGCAATAGAACGGCACGGTCCAATTCATAGGGCAGCCCTCTGTGACGTCCACGAATTTGCATGGCGATGATGACCAATTTGGACAACGTCCTGAATTGACCAGAGAACGAAGTATTGGCGGTTGGATATCCCAATGAGAGTCCGACAGTTCCGTAGGCTGAGATGATCTCGAAGAGGACAGAGAACATGGTGAAGGCATAATCATTGGTGTTCTCGATCCTATCACCCTCGATAATGGCGATGAGGAAAAGCCCCAAGAAAACATACCACAGATCAAAACTCAACTGCTTGCGCAGATGAGCTCCGATGTAGCTCGGCTCGCTGGCATCACCCTCGCTGTCGGCCGTCATCGCTCCGTAAATTCCTAAACTCTTTTCTTCATAGACGTTCGTTCGCCGCATGGAGATGGCGATTGGGAGGACGGAGATATACATCATGACGAGGTAGGAGACTTGAATTGCAGGATGCAACATGGCAAGATTGACCACGGAAAATCCAGCCGTTCGTGTCGAAGCAGCTTGAAATAGACCATTGACGAATTTCTGGAATGCCGGCATTTTCGAAACCGTCTCATCATGCAGCTGTAATTGGTGATTAGCATGTCGGATTGCCGAGTAAGATAAACAGACTTACATCTAGAATGACAAAGAATATCAGATCCACAGCATTTAGTGCGATGAGTATGGCAAAAAGCCACCAAGTAGCAGCCCGTGGGAACAGTAGGGTGAAGCAACGACGCGGATGATCGAGTAGAAATTGAAGCTCCTCCCACAGACCCGTTCTCCGTGGAACCAGCTTGGAAGTAAACCAGATGATAAATCTGAGCATGCATGGGAAACCGGTATTGCCAATAATGATAAGGAAGGTCATGAGCAGTAGTGGGTAAATTGCAGTGCTGAAGGAGATCATGGAATCAGGCGTCAGAGTGAAGCCCAGATCGTTGAAAGCAGAACCCGCAGTAAAAATTCCCCACCAGGGTCGCCCTTGACCGAACCCAGTAACGACCGAACCGTAGGTGGCACTTTTCATGATCCACGGTAAGAAGCATATGACACCGAAGACATGAAAGAGGAAGTAGTATGCGATCAAGACAACCGCAAGGGTCTTGAGCGCACGATACTCAATGCCTCCCAGTTCTTCTCTTTGCTCTTCATTGAGATTGACGAAGGTAGAATTGCGGACAATGGTAGGTACCCAACTCAGATATGGGGCTTCCTCCTTGGGCTCGTCCTCTTTCGACCTAAAGAAAGTGGTGTTGGCTCTGATGAGAGTCTTAAGATCGGTTGCCCGTCTCGATCTTAATTTTGAAAGTTGGCTGGGTGTTGGTTGCGCGGATGATGCGTGGGAGATATTCTTCTCAGCCTCGAGCCTGGGAAGGGGGTTGGTCCTTTCTCGGGATCGCATGATCTTGGGTTCGTTGATGGTGATGCGATTTGCTGACAGCGGCGTCCTGCCAAAATCGACAGCACCGAAATGAGGTTGGTCCAGCCGGGCTGTGCCTTTGCGTGTCAAAGCAGCATTTTCTTCGTCACCAACATCCTCTGGTTTCCCACCTCGATCAAATTCACGTGGACTTGGTATACGCAGCATGCTCTTGTCTTTGGGACTCCTCTGATTTTCTAGGAAGGCGATATGGTGGTCCACGTTATGCCGTTGAGGCGGATGTACGATCTCGGGTACCGCGCCGTCTGCACCCAACGCTCCCCGTCTTTCAGAAGGCATTTCGCTCTGATTAGACTCGTCAGAGCTCGTCATGCTCTCATTGCGCGCCGACGAGGAGCTTAGACTTTCCTCCGCCATGTTGGCCCCAAACTTTTCCTCCTCGGCGCTTCCCTCCAACGTATGACCATCATGGAGCACGACAATACTCTTCCCTCGCACGCCCTTCTCTTTCCTGCCCAGTTCAGGGTCGTCTTTGGCTTTGGAAACGATTCTACCCTTGGACCTGGATCTGCGGAGGACGCGGGCTTCTTCTACAACGTGCTTGAATCTTTTCTCGAACCAATACAAGCGGACGAACACAACAAAGCTATTGATGAAGATTGGATTGCAGATCATGCTGAGCAAGTAGAGAAGAAACTGTTGGCCAGTGTGGATGTTATTGACGTCGATCGTGTTGAGGCCGCTTTGAGTCGCGCCGCCGCTACCGAAAAAGAGGGCGTCAATGTAAGGCATACCACCAATTGCGTAGAGGATGACGGAGCCTGCAAGTGCCATTCCAGAGATGTATAGATAATGTATTGTGATGAAATTCAGGCGACCCTTTGTAAACAGATCTGGTATGTGCGGCTTGATGCGGTCCCAGACCGCCCTTAATGGCGAGGTCATCATTCTGAGAAGGATGCGTTACTGGCTGGGTAGATCACTGCTGCACTGTTTTCCAGGAGCCGCAGCTGGCGGAAGAAAGAGGTGTAGGGGAGAGAAGGAGACTGGGGTCGAGGGTTCGAGGGTTCGAGGGTTCGCTCGGATGATGTAGTAGGCAAACCTTTCGATTGGTTGAATCGGTTAATCTGGGGGAGATTGAGAATTCTCCATTGTCGTTTGATGACGAGACAATGAACTCTTGGCTAGACGATAAGGGGATACGGGGTATCTATGCCAATAGGGAATAAATTGAGATATGATAGGGTTTGCGAATTGTGGATTAAGGGGTGGGTGGAGGAGAGGAGAGGCTGTGAAGAGCCAGCTGCGCCTCGGGCGGACGCCAAGCCCAGAATTATCAAGATTCAAAGATTGGTTCAGGGAAAGATCTGCTCTTGAAGCGCTCTACCATGCACAGGACCGTTGTGAGAACGTGTCTCCATGTCAACGAAGTCTTGTATTAGCTCCAGGTAGAGGCCAGTCTTGATAGCAGGCCAGCGTCTGGTTTACGCAGAGTTGTTTCAAGTTCGTGGCACAGCAGAGAGCCGCCCCGACAGAGGCGCCCTCACCTACTACTAAATATTCAGCATTCCTACAACAAGATGAGGAATGCGTACCCACTAATCAGCACGTCAGAATATATTCTGAATATCATGAATGCTTAAGCCGAAGACTTCGAGTACCAAACTTACTGGTTGCTCCTGATCCTGATCAGATCCGAATAGGTACTTGAGATAGAAGTCTTGAATAATACTCGCTCGTCATCCTGGAGTCCGTTGCCCCAATTGCTTCGAACGGAGATGATATGGCTTCTATGAGCATCTGCAATACTAATAGGCCTGGATTCTGGAGCCGATGGCACCGCCTGGGCAGCTGAAGAGGTTCCAATGGTTCTTGGTGGTAAGGAGCAGGATCATGCGTGGGCTACCGCACTCAATCCACGTACGTATGGGTAGGATTGCTCTCTGTAAAAATCTGATCTCATTGACCCTATTATTCAGAACTCAAGTATTCGAATTGGTTGCTAACCTGCTGCGATTTCAGGGGCAACTTGCTAAGCAGAGTATACGAAGTGTACAGATGCATGCCGCAATGAGGCTTTCAACCGTTCGCCCGCTCGAATACCACATGCTTCGTGAAAGGTATTTCTTTTGGTACACGATCGTGCTTCTCGGTGTAATGGCCCTCCATCCTCCAAGCAACAAGTACTCGCCTCTGTCGCTTCACATATTCGCTTTCCCCTTAGCTTTCACCTCCTCAGCAGTAGCCTTGGCCTTTCCCTCCGCTTCGTACATTTTCCCTTTGGTTTCATGCTTCAGTTCCTGGGCTTTGCTGCTGGCGTCGTTGGCAACATCTTCGGTTTTCGCCTTTGCTTTTTCAGCATTCATACCAGCGACTTCGCGGGCTTTAGCCGCTGCTTGTTCTATGCGAAGACAGCGTCAGTCCTGAAAGCAAAAAGAGAACGTCATTTGAAATTAGGGATGCTCGGTCGGCTAATGCTGAAGCAAGACAGGTAGTAGGGTATAATGGGTTGTGGGACTTAAGCATGAATCAACATTGGACTCCGAAAATATGCTCACCGGCTGTCTCGATCCCGCCCACAGCGGCATCACTAATTTTACGATCTACCGTCTTGACCGCATCTTTAACAGCTTCAGTAGTGGATTTTTTCTGGATGGTAGCTGAGGTGAAGAGGCGGGAGGAGGGACGGCTAAGGGTGCGAAGAGCTGGTTGGATGCGGTAGAGGAAGGTCATTTTGATTACAAAGAATTGATGTTATGGGGGTTTTGTGCGTGATAATATGTCAATGATGCTTCGGCTGATTGCAAAACTAGATTGGTATTCTCAGCCTGTCTGAGAAGCGGTGCAATTGAGGTTGCTAGAGAGCGGAAAATTGGTGGAGCTGGCGTCATATGCAACAACCTCCAACTACGTCACCTTTCTACATAAGTACTGTTGGCAATTTATTTGCTTCTCTGGGACTTTCTACACTGCGGATACTAAGTACTAAGTAGATTATAGCTGCCACAGCCGCCTTACGTTTGGTCAAGACCATGCTTTCTATCAGATAAATAACAATGCCGACTTCTATCAGTGCAAGAGGGGGCACATCATAGGTCGGAATCTTATCAACACATCATCCGGCATCCCTTCTATACCGGGACAGGGGTGTAGAAGGCCTCGACCCTCACTTGGCGTTGTCGATCTTATTTATCAAGGTCGCGTCGGATGTTGCTTGAACCAACGCCCCAAGCAGATGCTCACGGGATAACTATCTTGAAGACAGAGCTTCCATTTCCTTGTTGAATGATCTATAGTGACTAATATAGTTATTAAGTGCTGAACCAAATACGCTAGTTGAGGCATCCGGTCTGGAGGTAATACCCTTCTGGTGGCCGCCCGAATGTAGACAATAGAATCAGACAAAACGCCTAGCAATAAGGACCACTCGTCCTCTCTACGCTTGAGTCACTGTGGGCTGATGTAGATCCTGCTTTTTGTCTTGAGCGATACCCGACCACTGGTGCTAGAATTCAACCACCATCTGCCGGTATGTAAGACTGCTTGAAAAGATGGAGTGCACCTTGCGAAAGGCCAGTCTATGTGAGCCGGAGCGAGTAAAAGTATTCGAGGGTCAACAAGGCAACATCTTCAGCCTAGCAAAAAGTGCACTGGATGTGGGATTTCAAGCGGACTATCCCTATCCGATGTCTGCCTGGCACCTTTTCTTCAATCCACTTCGAAAGCCGTCTGTTGATGAAAGCACATAAGCCACGTCTCAGCTTCAGCATCCAAGCGCCAGACGCTAGCACAGAGAGCAGTGAACACGACGTTCTCCTCTTCTTCCAATGGAGGTCTCAAGGCTTCGGCTCTGTAGGTGATGAGAGCTGCCTCCCTTCCCAGTTCTGTCACCGCCACGTCTTTTAGAGTATATTCGAGCCACGGTATGAAGGCATCACTGAGCATGATGTCTTTCAGTGAGGGCTCCGAAGTCGCCGAGACTTTGAGCCCCAGAGGGAATTGCATGACACAGTCGCGGGACAAGAACGGAAGAAGCGCAGAGCCGTTCTGCTGTAGAGCGCGCCATGTTCGGTGTTCGAGGTCAGATATCTGTTCGGCAAGCATGGCCACCATGTTGGGAGATGGGCGCTGCTGTATGACAAAGATGGGACTAGTTGAATGATAGATGTTGATAGATCGAGATATGATCTCACCGCAGGCAGCATTAAAACCAATACACTAGATACTTAGTAAGCGAGTCGATCTGAACATTCAGTCATCTTATGAGCCTGTTACAGTAATGGACATTTATATGCGTCAAAGTAAGCTCCATCGAGCACATCTTGCTCTATCTTCGCTACGATCGCCCAGGAAAGACGGTCTCCCGGTTGAAAGATGCAGCAGTACATGCGACCAAGGCTACATCAAGTAATCAACGCAACCTTCCTATCTCAAGTACGGAAGTTATCAACACAAGTTAAGCCGCCCCTTAGGGTCTTGCAGCATCCAGCGCCACATTCAGGACACATCCGCGTTCTCCTCCTCAACAGACCCGAAGCACGCAATGCATTATCCCGCCAATTGGTCTCGGACCTCGCCATGCAAGTCGATACTATCAAAGCCGAAGGAGGACTCGGCGCAACGAGAGCTCTCGTCATAGCTTCTGAAATAGACCAAGCATTCTGCTCCGGAGCGGACCTGAAAGAGCGGAAGACTTTCACACAGGACGAGACAAAAGCCTTCCTCGCCCAGCTTCGCCAAACTTTCACGAATCTCTCCAACCTACCAATTCCCACCATCTGCGCAATCTCGTCCATCGCGCTAGGCGGGGGCCTCGAGTTAAGTTTATGTAATTCCTTTCGCGTCTTTGGCTCCTCCGCCATCGTTGGCCTGCCAGAGACTCGATTGGGCATTATACCCGGCGCAGGAGGGACATATAGACTCCCAGGCCTAATCGGCAAGAACCGGGCACAGGACATGATCCTAACTGGCCGCCGTATTAGCGGCGCCGAAGCGTATTTCATGGGTCTTTGTGATCGATTGGTGGAGATCACGCCAGAAGAAGAGAAGCAGGAAGGTGCTGCTCGAGCGAAAGTTCTACAAGTCAGCCTTGATCTCGCCAGAGACGTGTGTGAAGGAGGACCAATAGCTTTAGCGCAGGCGATCAAAGCTGTCAACGGGTGGCAGAAAGGTGAAGAAGCTGAGAATGAAGCTTACGATGCTGTCTTGGGGTCTGAGGATCGGCTTGAGGCGCTGAGGGCATTTGCGGAAAAGAGGAAACCAGCTTTTAAGGGGCGGTGATATGATGGCCCAGTTTCATAGGCAAGAATCCCGACTCTACTTGGGGCAGTTTTGGGGCTTCACAGTCAACCACGACAGACACTCATGTCGGATTTCATGCCGAAATCAGCGACGTATTCTTTCGCAGTTTAATACCTTGGCAGAAGTTTGACAATGCTACGTCTGGTCGCGACCAACAACATTGTCAGCGCCGCCACTCATGCCACGCAGCCAACATAGGGCTCACGACCGTTCGAAAACGCCTTCGTCCGCGAAGCAGAAGACCCCGACTGCCTCGAGAGCTAGCCTGCTGTTTTCAGAACAGATCCTCACCCGTCCATTACTCTGATACCTAAACTAGTCAACAACTGCCGAAAACAAAGCCTCCCCAGTTTCGAGCTTCAAAGAACCGACAGACGAGGGAGGAAGAAAGAACATGCCGTGCGGGGACACGATGAGAACAGTTTTCAAGTCCCCCCATGCCCTCATGTGGTTTTTGAATTGATGAGTTCAGGTCAGGCAATTCAAACATTTAAATCTCAAATCAGCGTTGTTGTGGGGGGTTTTCTTGGAATTACCGACTCAAGGCGTGTTGGGGAAAAGAATGGATGCTTTCCTTGTGGATACACTCAAAGAATTACTGATTCTATTAATGGGACTGGCTGTACACATTTTCGAGCATCATCACAAAGCTAAGAGCTATAATCGGGATAATGATAGCTACAGCATGCACGCAGAGGGACACAGGATCTCACTAAGCGTGTATTTCGAATTGTTCTATGCATCAAAATTTCGCTCCCTGCTTGAGTAGTATCTGCACCACCTTCTCGTGACCATTACGTGATGCCTGTGATGCCGCCTGCAGTGCATTACCACATACTCCTCCTCGAGCATTGACATCAGCGCCCTTGTCGAGCAGCATCTGCACCACCCTCTCGTGACCACCATGTGATGCACCATACAGTGCGTTGCCGTACCTTCCTCCTTGGGCATTAACATCAGCGCCCTTATCCAACAGCATCTGCGCTACCTTCTCGCGACCACATAGTGATGCCGCCTGTAGTGCATTGCCATACTCTCCTCCTTGAGCATTAACATCCATGCCCTTGTCCAGTAGCATCTGCACTAGCTTCTCGTGTCCACCCAATGATGTCGCCTGCAATGTATTATGGAAATGTCCTCCTTGAGCATTGATATCGGCGCCCTTGTCTAGTAGTATGTGCACTACCTCCTCGTGACCACATAATAATGCCGCACATAGTGCATTGCCGTACACTCCTACTTGAGCATTTACATCTGCTCCTTTGTTGAGTAATATCTGTACTACCTTCTT
>QQTW01002285.1_pt1 | contig 13847 bp, 13 predicted proteins | sample 1904831 | NCBI WGS metagenome assembly QQTW01 (sample SAMN09435610, study PRJNA476489) | Subsurface metagenome, whole genome shotgun sequencing project. | reverse complement strand
TTAAACCTGTTTTCTTTTCTGGATAAAAGGTTTTATTTACTACTTGTTAATTTCGGAAACTGACAAAAGAGGGTTATCATGTTTACTCCTATTATCTAAGTGGGGGTAATGTGTAATATTTAAACCCATTTAATTAAATGATTTAAAGCTTGTGTTTGCTTTAAATTAGTGTCAAAAACGCTAAATTATTTGAAAGTAAAAGAGCTAAAGATGCCTAATTAACTCTTTGACGAACAACAACAAAGTTTCTGCTCACCCGTGGTAAAATGTTTACAAGTTATTAATATTTTTGGAACAAATAACCTTTAAGTAGTTAATTATTCCAGGTTGGCGGATGTCGCAACTCTGCCTGAAACGTTTTAATAGATGCCCTTGGTATAAATAAAGCATAACTTCTAAACATTTATAATTTATGCTGTTTTAACAACAATTTAATAAGTAAAAAAACACATAGACGATAATGTAAACATACTGATAAGGTTCTTAATCAAATGAAATTCTTAAGCTATAAAAAATAGTCTTTTGCAGGGGGAAACCATAACTTTTACCCCTAACTGCTAAGTTTAATCACAGATTGAATAGACCTAAATATTCTTACGTTTTAAATCCACTCAGCAACGTCATTCTCTTGGCAACGATCGCAGTAATAAACCAAAAAGAGGAAGTCAATTAATTGACTTCCTCTACTGATTGCTAGATACTTTGTCCGGCGTTGGTTTAAAACCAACGTTAGCTTAAGAAATTTCCCCAAATTTCTTAATTAGTATGCTAGACCCATACTGCGCGTAGTTTCAGCACCTAAGTAAACCCGGATGCTTAAAAAGTCGGTAGGACAAGCAGTTTCGCACCGCTTGCAGCCTACACAATCTTCTGTACGCGGCGATGAGGCAATTTGACCAGCTTTGCAGCCATCCCAAGGAACCATCTCTAGAACGTCTGTAGGACAGGCGCGGACGCATTGGGTGCAGCCAATGCAGGTATCGTAGATTTTGACTGTATGAGACATTGAAGCAAAACTCCTAACGAGCGTCAGTATTGGATACAAACTCATAATTAAGGCATAGTCTACCGCACAGGCGCTCGTCCCAATAGCAAAAGGCTACAGAACTTTAAATTCCGTAATAGAAAGCTGATTTTTTGCCAATTTTCGTTACTAAATACTTCTGCTGCTAATATACTGGCGATCGCCCAATGTCAATATATAAGACTATGAATCAAATTGATTTAGCGTTTAGCCCCGCCCTAACTCAAGCACAATTAATCCGTAACCGGGAAATATCGCCCCTAGAATTAGTAGAACTATATTTACAACGCATCGAGCAATTAGATCGCCAGCTTGGCAGTTATTTTACAGTCATAGCAGAAAGTGCGATCGCCGATGCCATAGCTAAGACCGAATTATTAACTAATAGTCACGCCCACTTACCACCTTTTTTTGGCGTACCCCTAGGCATTAAAGACCTCCATAACGTTGCTGGGGTGCGCTGTACCTATGGCACTCCGGCTTTAATGGAGAATATAGCAACCTACGACGATGGGGTCGTTACTCGCCTCAAGCAAGCTGGGTTTATTATTTTAGGTAAAACCGCCACTTCAGAACTTGGTTCTTTTCCCTACACTGAACCCCTAGGCTTTCCCCCCACGCGCAATCCCTGGAATTTGGACTATACTGCCGGAGGTTCTAGCGGTGGTAGTGCGGCGGCGGTGGCGGCGGGTTTGTGTGCGGCGGCGATGGGTTCTGATGGCGGGGGTTCGGTACGCGGCCCAGCGTTTTGCTGTGGACTTGTCGGGATTAAGCCGTCAAGAGGACGTATATCCTACGCACCAGTGGGGGATCTTTTGAGTGGAATTCCCGCTATAGGCTCTTTGACGAGGACTGTAGCCGACGGAGCAGCGATGCTTGATGTAATGGCGGGTTATGTAACGGGCGATCCTTATTGGCTACCACCGCCGGAAACATCATTTTTAACGGCTGCAAATAGAACCCCAAAACCTTTAACTATTGCTTTTTCAACTACTATTCCGCCGCTAGGAGAAGTTGAAACCCAATGCAAACAAGCAGTTTTAGCTACCGTCAAAGTTTTAGCAGATTTAGGTCATCATGTAGAAGAAAAATGTCCCGATTTTACGGGTTTAACCGAACCATTTACCGCCGTTTGGCAAGCTGGGGTTGCTTATTCAGGCATTCCTTTTCAAGTGCTGCAACCAATGAATCAATGGCTTTATGAGCAAACTTCTTCGGCGGGGGATTATTTACGCGCAGTGGCTCAAATGCAGATAATCGCTCGAAAGATTGTGGCGTTTTTTGACACGGTAGACGTATTAGTTTTACCTACTTATATGCACCCAACAATTAAAGTTGGCGAATGGGCAAATCTCAGTCCTCAAGAGACTTTTGAGAAAATTGTTAATTGGGTTGCACCTTGTCCGCCTTTTAATGCTACCGGACAAAGTGCGATCTCTCTACCTGTGGGTCTTGATTCTGTGGGTTTACCTTTAGGCATTCAATTAATTGGTCGTCCCGCCGCCGAAGCTACGATAATTAGCCTCGCAGCACAGCTAGAAGCTGCAAATCCTTGGCATCAATATCACCCCAGTTTTGCTGTGTAAAAAATCTCTTGAGAAATTTGCATTTCTTTATTTAATGCTTGCAGTAGAAATAGATCCCTCAAATGGTGAGATATTTATAAAATTCTACTTTTAACATCAAACATAATTTATTTAAGAGGGAGTGAGATTTTTAACTTAGAGCCAAACCCTGCTTTTGAAGCTTTGCTACTCCAACTCCAGCACAGCTATAATTTCGATTTTACTGGCTACAAACGTTCTAGTTTAATGCGTCGCATTCAAAAACGGATGCAAATGCTGCCAATTGTCGGTTATAACAACTACAGCGACTACTTAAAAGCAAATCCCCAAGAGTTTAGTTACTTATTTAACCTAATTGAAATTAACGTTACTAGCTTCTTTAGAGATGCTCAAACTTGGGACTATATAGCAACTAAAGTTATTCCCGATATAATTGCCAACAAGTCTAAATCTGAACCTATCCGCGTTTGGAGTGCTGGCTGCGCCTCTGGTGAAGAAATTTACTCTTTAGCTATACTTTTAGCTGAAGCTTTGGGAGTAGAACAGTTCCAAGCACGAGTAACAATTTTTGCGACTGATATAGATAATGACGCACTCCAGCAAGCTCGTAGAGGTATGTACAGCGTCCATAATGCTGCTAATATTTCTCCAAATAGGCTAAACAATTATTTTCAGCTTGCTAATAATGCCTACGTCTTTGACAAACATCTCAAGCCCAAAATCATTTTTAGCCAGCACAATCTAATTAAAGATGCTCCCATGTCTAAAATTGATTTATTGATGTGCCGCAATGTGCTAATTTATCTCAACATCGAAGCTCAAATTCGAGTTTTAGCGCGATTTTACTTTAGTCTCACTGGTAGCGGCATTTTGTGCTTGGGTAAAGCCGAGCTATTGCCCATTAATGGTAGTATGCCCATATTTAATTTAATCAACCATCAAAACCACATTTTTAATAAAGTTCCCAAGCAGAATTTAGACCAATATTTACTGCACAAAGCTTTAGGATAGTCACCGCAAAATTGACAAAATTTCCCCTCCTCGTCAAAGAAGGGGAATAACTTTCTTTTAGTCTTTTTTCATCCAACTAAACATTGCCCGCAAATCTTGACCTACATCCTCAATGGGGTGTTCGGCTTCTTGGCGGCGCATAGCTGTAAATCCAGGCTTCCCGGCTTGGTTTTCTAACACAAAATCTCGCGCAAATTGCCCCGATTGAATTTCTTGCAAAATCTTCCGCATTTCAGCTTTTGTTTGGTCGGTAACAATTCTCGGCCCGCGCGTGTAGTCGCCGTATTCTGCGGTATTAGAAATGCTGTCACGCATTTTTGCGAGTCCACCTTCGACAACCAAGTCTACAATTAGCTTCACTTCATGCAGACATTCAAAATAAGCCAATTCTGGTTGATAACCCGCCGCTACTAGCGTTTCAAAGCCTGCCTTAATTAACGCGCTCAAACCGCCACATAGTACCGCTTGTTCGCCAAATAAATCGGTTTCGGTTTCTTCTCTAAAAGTAGTTTCAAGTACCCCAGCGCGAGTACCACCAATACCTTTAGCATAAGCCATCGCGCGATCGCGTGCTTGCCCACTTGCGTCTTGATACACCGCAAATAAAGCGGGTACACCTTGCCCTTGTTCGTAAGTCCGCCGTACTAGATGCCCTGGCCCTTTGGGCGCGACCATAACCACATCAATATCTTCTGGGGGGACAACTTGACCGTAATGAATATTAAACCCGTGAGCAAAAGCGATAACTTTCCCCGCCGTTAGATGGGGTTCAATTTCTTCTTTATAGATTGTTTTTTGCGCTTCATCAGGCAGCAAAATCATAATAAAGTCGGCACTTTTTGCCGCATCAGCGACCGAATGCACGGGAATACCTGCATTTTTTGCTTTTTCGGCAGACTTGCTACCAGCGTACAGCCCGACAATTACATTCATGCCACTATCTTTGAGATTTAGGGCGTGAGCGTGACCTTGAGAACCATAACCAATAATTGCGATTGTTTTTTGAGCCAATAAGTCTAAATTGGCATCTGTGTCGTAATACATCCGCGCCATAATAGCAACTCCCTTAGTGCAAGTATAATAATTTAGTGCAAACTGTTAATTTTACAGCAATTATTACCTTTAACTATCAACGATAAAATTGAGCCTAATTATGACTCCTGCACAATCTTGGTATATTGTCAAGCTCCCTCCCGGCAATTGCGAAATAGTCTCTACCCCATCGGTTACGGAAGCAGAACAATGGGGGCCTTTTTTATCCAAAGAAGAAGCGATCGCCCGGCGGATTGGGTTAATTCGTTCTGGGAAGTGCCAGCCCGTATAAAATTAACGCACTTCGGCTCTAGGGCTGCGCTGGGCGGCTATTTCTTTATTTAGGACTGTGAGAGCCTTATCGTACTGAGGATCGCCAGGAGTGCCTACTTTTGTGCGATCGCCTACTAACTTTTCTTTTTGTTTATCAGTTAGTTCTAATACTACATCGGGCTTAATTCCGGCTTTGTTAATGTCTCGACCACTAGGAGTAAAGTATTTAGCGATCGTTACAGCAATCCCTGACTCGCCATCGCCTAGACTCCGTACCGATTGTACTAAACCTTTACCAAAAGTTTTTGTCCCTACTAAAACACCGCGTTTATTGTCTTGCAACGCGCCCGAAAGGATTTCACTCGCACTAGCCGAGCCACCATCTATTAATATCACTACAGGTTTATCAGTAAGGGCGCGATTACTGGCTTTTTCTAATTCTTTCGTACCACGTCTATCTACCGTCGAGACAATTGTGCCTTCGTCTAGCCACATTTGGGCAATTTCAACACTAGAGTGCAGCAAACCGCCGGGATTAGAACGTAAGTCTAAGATATATCCAGCTACCTTTTTGTTCTCCAAATCTTTGATTGCATTCCGCATTTCTGAGGAAGCATTAGCACTAAATTGATTGAGGCGAATGTATCCAGTGCCGCCACTTGTACCCCTTTGATAGCTGTAACGGACTGGGTGTAGTTCAATTTTTGCTCTCTTAACGCGAAACTGTCTTTGCTGTTTGTTTCGCATAATTGTAATGCTAACTTCTGTACCTGGCTTACCCCGAATTAATGATACAGCCTCATTAATACTCATTCCCTGGGTACTTTTATCATTAATTTTGGTAATAATGTCTTTAGCCAAAATTCCCGCCGCCGCCGCCGGAGTGCCTTCCATTGGCGCAATTACAGTTATTTTTTTAGTTTTTTCATCAGGGGCGATTTGAATCCCAATTCCCGAAAGTTCCCCAGAAGTTTCTACTTGCAAACTCTTAAATTCTTCTGGATCCATAAAGCGAGTATAAGGATCTTCAAGCTTCTCTAGCATTTGGCGGATGGCTTTGTAGGCATCCTGTTTATTTGTATAGGTGCGACTTAAATATTCTTTACGGACATTTTGCCAATCTACTTGATTAAATGTGCCGTCTACATAACTGCGATCAATAACTTGCCAAACTTCATCTACTAATTCTTTGGGACTTTCTTTAAAAAAAGCCTTACCCGGTGAATAAATGCCAGAAATATTGACAGCAAATGCCGTTAACATTGCTGCGGTAGCACCTATAACAAACCCTTGCTTTGAAATTGCCATAATGACTGCTGTAACCCGATAAAAATACTCGTATTACTTGTAAGTATGCCTAATTTAACACAAGTGGCTAACAAGGGCTTGCGTAGTAACTCTTAGCTATTGCTTAAGGATCGATCCAGCGATCGTCAGCTTTAATTAAATTAATCAACTCTTTAACTCCTTCAGCTTCGGGGACTTTTTTAATTTCTTCTCTACCCCGATACAAAGAAATATAACCTGGTTGCTTGCCTACATAGCCGTAATCAGCATCCGCCATTTCGCCAGGCCCGTTAACAATGCACCCCATAACGGCAATATCTAAACCTGTTAAGTGTTTGGTTGCTTCTCGAACTTCGTGCAGCACTTCTTCTAAATTAAACAAAGTCCGACCGCAAGAAGGACAAGCAACATACTCTACCATTGTTTTTCGCAATCCCAAGGCTTGCAGGATGCTGTAACAAACGGGGATTTCTTTTTCTGGTGCTTCGGTAATTGATACGCGGATAGTGTCGCCAATGCCATCGGCGAGTAGTGGCGCAATCCCCGCCGTTGACTTGATGCGTCCGTATTCGCCATCTCCCGCCTCAGTAACGCCTAAATGTAAGGGGTAGTCCATCCCTAATGCGTCCATGCGCTGGGCCATTAAGCGGTAAGCAGCAACCATTACTGGGACGCGGGAGGCTTTGAGAGAAATTACGATATTGCCAAAGTCTAGCGACTCGCAGATGCGGATAAATTCTAGTGCCGACTCTACCATACCTTCGGGGGTATCACCGTAGGTAAATAGCATTCTTTCAGCTAAAGAGCCATGATTTACACCTATTCTCATTGCTTTACCGCGATCGCGCAACGAAATTACTAAAGGCGCTAAAGTTTCGCGAATTTTGTCGCCAATCTCATCAAAGTCTGCTTGAGTATATTCGGTAGTTTTTGGCTTTTCAAATACATAAAGTCCTGGGTTGATGCGGACTTTATCAACGTGCTTGGCAACTTCTAGGGCAATTTTCATGCCATTATGATGCACGTCAGCGACTAAGGGGACGCTTTGGTAAGTTAAGGCTAATTTTTGCTTAATTTCTGCTAAAGCCTTAGCGTGAGCCATACTTGGTACAGTAACACGGACAATTTCGCAGCCAATTTCATGCAGGCGACGAATTGCGGCTACCGAGCCATCTATATCTAAGGTATCTTCGTTAATCATCGACTGCACCACCACTGGGTAGCCGCCGCCAATGGTAATATTACCAACTTTAACGCTTCGAGTTTTGCGGCGGTGAATAGTGGTATCTAGAGGCTGATGAGTTGCTGGTGTCAGGGTTTGCATAACCTGTAGGGGATAAATGGGGATAGGAAAAAACCACCGACAAGCTAAATATCTTGTCCCGTTAAGATTTTAGCGCGAACTTAGCGCCTGACAGTAAAAATTTCCGCAAAACTAGGATACGGGGGGAATAGGTGAGAAATTGCCTCTATTTTGAGTTTTTGAGCGATCGCTAAAGCCATAATATTAATTAATTCCGCAGCTTGAGAACTAATAATTGTCGCTCCGAGTATCTCCCCATTACGGCGAATAACTATTTTTAAAATTCCGGTAGTTTCTTCTTTTAATTGAGCTAATGCAACATCTTTAAAATTATAGGGCAATACAACAACATCTTTATAAATTTGTATTGCTTGGTTTTCAGTAAATCCTACTTGAGCAATTTGAGGACTTGTATAAGTTCCCCAGGGGATACTTTGATAGTTAACTTTTAATTTTGGCAGTGATAAGGCATTGTTTACCGCAATCTTTGCTTCATAATCACTAATATTAGCGCCGGAATAACCCCCAATTACATCACCACAAGCGTAAATTTGAGGATTTGTAGTTTGTAACCAAGAATTTACATCAATCCCCCGCCTATACCATTTAACATTTACGGTTTCTAGTTGTAAGTTGTTGATATTAGGCTCGTAGCCAACGCAAGTTAATATTTCATCAGTTTCAATCGCTTCGTTACCTGCTTGAATCCACTTTCTACCATCAATTTCCTTGATTTGGCTAATTGATGTATCCGCCAGTACCCTTACTCCGTCAGCTTCTAAGATAGCTTGCACTAGGTAAGATGTATCCGCATCTAAACTAGATAAAACTTGCGAACTTTTAACAATCAAAGTAACATTAAACCCTAAACGATTTAAAACTTGCGTCCAGGTAATACTATCGGGATTACCACCAATAACTACCCAATTTTTTCCAGCTTTCGTTACATCTAACTGCTGTCCTATATTGGCAAGACTAAAGTAGTTTTGAGTCTCTAATCCGGCTTTTAAAATTGTGCCAGTAGCAATTAGATAAGAATGGGCGCTAAGTTTGCGGCTATTAACTTTAATTAGTAATTTTTGGCTGCTAAATTCTGCATTTCCAACAATTACATCTACTCCCAAAGCTGCTAAAACTGTTAAAGAATGTTTCTCCTCGATATTAGCAATGACATTTTTAATCCATTGCCTAGCATCTGCCCAACTAAGAGATATTTGATAATTAGGAGGAATAAAAAATTGCTGTTTTACTTGCCTTAGCTGACTTAAAGCATGAGAAAAAAGAAAATTAAATAGCGTTGTTTCTTCCGGTTCTATAAGGGCAACTTTTTTGTTTTGCTCTATAGCTCTACTAGCTGCATAACGTCCGGTTAAAGAGCCACCAATAATTACTAAATCGTAGTCCGCCATAGGTTTAGTTAGAAAATGGCGCTAATTAATTATAGATTGAGCGATCGCCTTTACTAATTGCTCGTTTTCGGCCTCTGATCGCACTGCTACTCGAAAATAGTAGTCGCCAAGTTCGGGAAAACTAAGACAGTCGCGGATTAATATCCTGTGCTGCTGCAATAAGTGCTGCTGAAGCGGCTTTACTGGGCTAGTAGAGTGTACAAGTAAAAAGTTCGCCGCACTCGTCATTGGTTGCAATCCGGGCAGTTGAGCCAACGTTGTAAATAGTTGTTCTCGCGCGCTTGGTAGCCAGTCCCAAGTTTGCTGTTGAAAAGCTGTATCTTGAATAATTGCGAGCGCCGCCGCCGCCGCCAAAGTGCTTACAGACCAAGGATCGCGGCGCTCTTGCCACAATTTTAATCGGTCGGGGTGAGCAATCGCATAGCCGATTCTTAGCCCTGGTAAACTATAAAACTTAGTTAGCGATCGCAAAATTATTAAGTTAGGATATTTTGCCACTAATGGGATCAAACTTTGCTGCTCCCCTGGCGGCAAAAAATCCATAAAAGCCTCATCTATCACCACTAAAGCAAATTCGTCTAAGTAGGGCGCAATCGACTCTTTTAGAAATAACTTACCGCTAGGATTGTGAGGATTATTGAGCAATAGCCCCCGCTCCATAGGGGAGTAAGAGTGGAGGCTTGATTGCTTAGACAACAGAAAATTGCGGTCGCACGTTAAGTAAGGATCTAGCCCTTGTAAAACGTCAAAGATCGAAAACGGGTAGACATTAGCCTTAAAAGCCTTAAGACTACGCCAATAGTCCCCAAAAGCTGGAGTAACTAAAGCCGTAGCAGCTAAGGTTGCTAAGTCCCAGCCTGCCCAGGTAAGTAATTCTGCCGAGCCATTACCCGGCAAAATCCAATCGGGAGGTAATTGATGCAATTCACCGAGCGCCCTGCGCAAGTCCCGATAGTCTGGATCGGGATAATGGCTAAGGTTATCCAGATTAGCAACGATCGCCGCCATCGCACTTTTAGGCGGCCCTAAAGGGCTAATACTGGCAGAAAAATCGATAATTGCATCTGTTGGGCAGCCTGCTATGACAGCCGCCCAAGCTAAATTTCCTCCATGTCCGGGCTGAGTCAAACTTTTAGTCGTCTCCTTTGGGTGCTACTTTCTCTCTGAACAATTTGCCAGGGGAAAAAGCTGGAACTCTAGTTGCTGGAATGCTCATCTTTTCGTTTGTTTTGGGGTTGCGTCCTTCGCGTTCTTTGCGATCGCGTCTTTCAAAGGAACCAAAGCCTACTAAAGTTACTTTGTCTCCCGTCGATACCGCATCAACGATTGCATCTAAAGCGGCGCTCAGTACGGCATCTGCTTGTTTTTTGGTTACACTAGCTCTTTCTGCTACTGAGTCTACCAATTCACCTTTATTCATTATTAATCTCCTTGAGAACTACAGGCAAAATTTCACCCTAGGGGATAAATAAACTAAATTTAACTCCCAATGGCTGAAACTTGTGTACATTCGATATTTCAATGAATCATTCTAAGGTGCGATCGCCTAATTTGGATCGATGAAACCTTTAAGTTATATGGATTTGGCGGCTTCTTTTGTAATTTTTGCTTATCAATGCTGAGAAAAAGTCCAATTTTGCCGCCTAATCAACCTTATTGCCTTAAAATATGTTATTCTTTAAAACTTTTTGCTCGAAAACATTAATTGAGACACAATACTTAACTATTTACTATGAACACATTTACCATTCAATTGCGAGTTAGACATTATGAAATGGATGCTTTAGGTCATGTCAATAATGCTGTCTACCAAAGTTATTTAGAGCAAGCGGCAATTGAACACTCAGAACATTTGGGTTTGACGTTAGATAATTACCGCCAATTAGGCAGTGTATTTGTCATGCGAAGACTAGCTATAGACTACTTGCGCCCGGCGATCGCTGGAGACTATTTAGATATAACAACTTGGATTCAAGAGGTGCGCGGTTCTCGTGCTATTCGGCGCTACGAAATTCGCAAGCTTGGTAACCTATTAGTCGTAACGGCGGAAGCCTTGTGGGTATGGGTAGAAGCGGCTTCTATGCGTCCTAGAGCAATACCGCAAAAAGTGGTAGATATATTTACAAAATAATTTTATCTCTGCTGACGCTGGGCTTCATAGAGTAATAAAGCTGCGGCGATCGCTACATTTACCGACTCTACCCCCGCCTGTAATGGAATATTTACTCTTTTGTCAGCAATTCCTAACAATTGAGCAGATAATCCCGCCCCTTCGTTCCCCAATAAAATTAAAGTAGGACGAAGTAAATCTAATTCCCAGTAAGTTAATTTTGCGGTAGAAGCAGTGGAGACAATTTGCATTCCCAATTTTTGACATTCAAGGCAAGTGGCGTAAACATCGTCACTTACCGCCATTGGAGTGCGAAACCACTGCCCAGTACTGGCTCTTAACACCTTGGGATGATCTAAGTCTACGCTATCACTACTTATATACAATCCCGCCGCCCCCGCCGCCGCACAGGTACGAATAATTGTGCCTAAATTGCCTGGATCTTGCACGGTTTCTAAAGCCAGTAACAAACCCCGACAAGGCAATGTAGTTTGAGGATTAAGGCGCGTTGCGGTGGCAATTACACCATCAGGATTTACAGTAGTTGCGATCGCATTCAATACTTCGGCGCTAACCATGTCTGTTCGTTGGGCTTTTAAACGCAAGCTTTCCCACAAAGCTTGATGATTTGCCAACCATTGTTCAGTACAACAAACGCTAACTAGCGGATAATCTACCGCGCAAGCCGACTCAATTAGATGAGTGCCTTCTAGTAAAAATAAATTTTGTGCTTTTCGTTCCTTCGCCGATTGAAGTTTGCGAATTTGCTTGACAAAAGGATTTTGCAGACTTGTCAGCATTTAGAGGTTTTTAGAGCTATATAAATTAATGCGGAACCCGGGACTTGAACCCGGAAGCCTTGCGGCACTAGAACCTGAATCTAGCGCGTCTGCCAATTCCGCCAGTTCCGCTTATCAATTTTTTTGGAGACAGTTTGTAATTATCTCTCACCCATAAAATTATGTCAATAGTTATTTTATTTTTTAAGTAACTCAACAGAGAATTGGGTTTTTGGCACGAATATTTACGAGGAATTGAAGCTAACTTTGCCAATAGCCGTAAAAATACGTAAAGCAATAATACCTGCAAAAAAAATATCCGAGAAGTTTCTAGTTTTACGGATGGCAATTATCAATGTAGAATCAAAACCAAATTCGCATATATAAAAATACTCAACAAATTTCGGAGGCTAAAATTATTACTACTCATCCAAACTCAATTAAAACAATCGGTTCTCTAGAAGCCGATCCCTCAGTATTACAAATTTGGGGTGGAGCGCCGCTAAAAGGTCATGTAAAAATTAGCGGCGCAAAAAATTCGGCATTAGTCTTGATTGTCGCTGCCTTGCTTTGCTCAGAAGATTGCCGCCTGCGTAACGTTCCGGCGCTAGTAGATGTAACGCTAATGGGCGAAATTCTCTTATCTTTGGGTGTGAAGATTACCCAAACTGGTGATGTTTTAGATATAAATGCCACTACCATTAGCAAATCTCAAGCGCCCTACGAATTAGTTAGTCAGTTACGGGCGAGTTTCTTTGCGATTGGCCCATTGTTAGCACGCCTAGGAGCCGCTTGCGTACCCTTGCCTGGTGGTTGCACTATTGGAGCAAGACCTGTAGCTTTGCACGTGCGAGGGCTGCAACTAATGGGCGCTGACGTGCAAATAGAGCATGGCATGGTCAATGCTTATATTAAAGGTAATAGAAAAAGATTACAGGGAGCAAAAATTTATTTAGATTATCCCAGCGTCGGCGCAACGGAAACGTTGATGATGGCAGCAACTTTAGCGGAGGGGGAAACAGTTATTGAAAATGCCGCTCAAGAGCCAGAAGTTGTAGACTTAGCCAATTTCTGTAACGCGATGGGGGCAAAAATTCAGGGTGCAGGGACAAATACTATAGTTATTTGTGGTGTTCCTCAATTGCATACTGCTGATTACGCGATTATTCCTGATCGCGTTGAGGCGGCAACTTTTCTCATCGCTGGGGCAATTACTTATTCTGAACTAAGTATTTCTCCAGTTATTCCCGATCATCTTACTGCCGCGATCGCCAAGTTACACGATATTGGCGCGCAAGTAGTCACCGATTCCCCCGACTGTCTGCGAATTATTCCTGGAAGTAGCCTCCAAGCTACAGATATTGAAACTCTGCCTTATCCTGGCTTTCCTACCGATATGCAAGCGCAGTTTATGGCGCTACTTTCGCTCAGTGAAGGCAATAGTTTAGTTTCAGAAACCGTGTTTGAAAATCGCTTGCGTCACGTACCCGAATTGAACCGCATGGGCGCAGATATTCGCGTTAAAAACAATCATGCCATTATCCGGGGCGTACCTATGTTGTCGGGCGCACCTGTAGTAGCTACAGATTTAAGAGCATCGGCGGCTTTGGTTTTAGCTGGGTTAGCAGCCCAAGGCAAAACTACAATTCAAGGATTGCATCATTTAGATCGTGGCTACGAACAATTAGAAAATAAGTTGTTGAAAGTAGGAGCGATATTGCAACGAGTACCTCAATCAGAGGCAAATATTAGTGTCCCCGTCAGGGCAATTAATTCTGATGCTTTGATTTCGTCCTAGTGGTGTAAGGAGTGAGGGGCTTTTACTCCTCACTATACTATTTTATTAATTGTTAAAATTATATATATTATCTAACAGATTATGAGCGGACAAACTTCTACTTTAGCACTGCCATTTATGGGAGCAGATGTAGCCGTAAGTTATGAGCAAGCAAAGGTAGTTATTTTACCGATTCCTTACGAAGCAACAACTACCTATCGTCGTGGTTGCGAACATGGGCCGGATGGAATTTTAGAAGCCTCGCAGCAAGTAGAGT
>QQTW01002284.1_pt1 | contig 13848 bp, 14 predicted proteins | sample 1904831 | NCBI WGS metagenome assembly QQTW01 (sample SAMN09435610, study PRJNA476489) | Subsurface metagenome, whole genome shotgun sequencing project. | reverse complement strand
ATATCGCTACATGCATTCTGGCTCACTTCTTCCACCCCTTGATAGCCTCGTCGACATCGGCACGAAACCTCTGCTGACTTTGGCACTGCTCGAGGAAGACTTTATACTTGGCCTCTAACAGGCGCTTCTCGCCTTCATCAGCGCTCGGATAAACAGAAGTGCCAGGTTTGCTCATCCGGTTCATGATGCTCCACAGGCTTTCGCTCTTCCCGTCACTGTCGGTGCTAGCAGCCTTCGCACCAAGCATTGCGGCGCCATGAACTACGGCAGCGTGAACGTAACGCGGGATGAGAACGGGCATGTCGCATGCGGTCGCGACCAGTGACATGAGAACGGCATTCTGGCACAACGAGCCTGACATGAAGATGGACGAGATGGCATGTCCCGCGTCGTTCATGGCTGCGATGATCTGGCGCGTCTGCAGCGCGACAAACTCCATGGCCGCAAGGTAGAGCAGCGCGAGGCTATCGATACTGCGGTCGCTGCTAAGGCCTATGATGGCGCCGCGCATGTCTGGGTCGGCAATGGGCGAGCGGTTGCCGAACAGATCGCCGTAAAAGAACATGTGGCGGCCGAGCCAACTGATGCTAAGAGCATCTGTGCAGGTGGCCATCTCGTTCAGATGGCCGTTCAAGTGGTCGTAGATGTTGGCGCCTCGGGTTCGAGCAAGGGCGGTAGCCTCCTCAAATGCTGGATGCGTCTCCACGACGTGCTTGAGCAGCTCACCAGTCGCGCTCTGACCGCCTTCCGCCATCCAGAAGTCAGGGATTAGGACATCTCGATACGGGCCCCAGACGCCTTGCACGAACACGGGTTTCTCGGACATGGCAAGGTGGCAAGTCGACGTGCCAGCCACGGCGGCGAGACGCGTGAAAGCCCGCGAGACATCGTCAGAGGACGAGTCCGTACCGGTGTCGTCCTTGTCCAAGTCGACCTTTGCGCCAACAGTCCCGATCCAGCCCGCGTATGCATCGATGACACCGCTCCCGACGGCGACTCCAGTGTGCAGACCCATATCTGCGGCGGCCTTCTCGCTCAAAGTTCCTACAAGCTCCCCTGCGGTCATATATTTGCCGTTCTGAGGGGTCACAGTCAGCCCCTGACGCAAAGAAATGCGAGAGGGAAGCTCACGACGCCATCCACCCCGCCCATGCGCTTGAAGTTGTCTTCGCACAGCTCGGGCAGGCCAATATCAGTTAGAAAGTCCTCTTGCCACCCCTTGACGCTTCCGTCCACCCCTACAGGAACATAGCCCTGCTTGCAAACAGTGCTACAGAAGCTGCGTGTGTCTTCACCCGTCGCCATGTGCGTTAGCGCGTCGGCCAAGTCATAGAACTTGCACCGATCGAAGACTTGCTTTGGCATGTTGTTCTTGAGCCAGAGCACCTTCGGGATCTCCATCTCAATCGATATTGTACCACCCACGTATCGCAGAAGGTTATGTTTTGTAGCGTTGATCTTCTTCGTCTCCTCTACAGGACGATGATCCAACCAGAGGATCACATTCCGGTCGTTACCGTCCGAGTTATCAAATTTCGGACCGGTCACGCATACTGGCTTATCCTCGTCCTGCGAGAACACAGCCAGGGAGCAAGTGGCGTCAAACCCAATGCCGCGGATTGTGCTGCCCTCGATTCCATTTTGGTCCAGTGCTTGCCTGACGGTCGAGCAAATGCATTGCCATATGTTCGTAGTCGATTGTTCCTGCTCCGCTATCACCGAGCCATTCTCTTGCTGTCATATGTTCCTAGCTGGAACAGAAGAAGAGCTCACGTAATAGCCGGTCTGAGGCTGCCACAGCCCAATGTCTTTCGAAGCCAAGCCCACAATGTCTCCGTTCTCGGTCATGACGCAGGCTCGTGCGCTTCCAGTGCCGACATCAATGCCAATATAATGCTTGATCGCGGAACGGGCCTCATTGTGAGGAGTAGTGGTGGCCTGACTCGAGGGCTGTTCAGCAGCCGGCTTCGGGTTCACAGAGGACATGGTGACAAGTTGAAGAATGCACTGCTGCGAGGTCCTTCTACTCGAAGCCCGTTCTGAATCTCTACAACCCAATCCGAAAGCAGTCCTTTCGCCGCTCACATCATACGGTGTTGACTTCTCGAGCTGTGAGTTATGACGCAGATCGCATGGCGGGGCGGGCCGCGGTGGCTTTTGGTTGTTTTAGCGGGGTTGTGTATAATTGCGATTTCTGAAATATGGGTCGTTATAGACATTGTTAGACCACCTATCGATGGATAAATTGCACGTTGCTCCAGGGTGCTCCCTGCATGACTGTGCATGGAGACTATCCTAGACGATGTTTGGGCACGATGCAAAGTTGCCTCTTTATCGCAGGATAATATAAGGATATGGACTTTAGATAGAGTCTCAACCCGCCCCTTCCCTTTAACAAAGGTCTCTTTACTGATACTTCTCTGAACCCTGAGCTAGGGCTTCTATCATTCCTTTGCCTGAGTGCAATCGTTCGACAGACCTCCAAGGCGTAGAAAATGCGATTGTATCCCAAACGATACCGGTCCCATTCCATTCCTCTGATACGAGAGTTCAAGTTTTGCGCTCAACTAGAGCATCGCCGTGGTGGTTTGATAGCGTTTGCTTCCACTTCTCCACTTGCCGGCTTACAGCATGAGAGCCTTGCTTCCTCTTCGGTACTAGCCACACCTTCCTTCACTGTTGCCAAGCAATTTCCGTCGTCGAAGGACGGGTGTCGCGTACGTCTTCCTTCGTGGCAACTTCCCGGGCGCCGTGATCCCGGAGTAATCGTATGATAGACTCGTTTCCTTTAGCGCGTGCGGCTTGGAGCGCGGTGTTGTACTCGCCCCCTATGATATTGACATCTGCGCCAGCATCCAAGAGTAGGTGAACTATGGGCTCAGCTTCCCGGTAACATGCTGCTTGAATGGCGGTACCGTAGAGTCCGCACTGGGCGTTTACGTCTGCGCCGAAATCAAGCAGCAGACGTACCATAGCCTCAGATCCTCCCAGACACGCAGATTGGAGTGCAGTGCCGTGATGGTGACTCTGAGCATTGATATCTGCGCTGAATCCCATGAGTAGTCGAAGTGCCTCTTCTGATCCCACGTCAAGTAAGCATCCTACATTAACTGCTGCCATCAGTGCAGTGCCGAAGAATCCACTTTGAATGTGAACGTCTGCGCCAGAACCCAGAAGTAATCGAATGACGGATAAGTTGCGAGTATGACATAGACATGCTGCCTGAAGCGCGGTGCCGGCCAATCCCCATCGAGCATTCACATCCACATTGTAACCAAGGAGTAGTCGTACCATGGCCTCGTCGCCCCGAGTAGATGCCTCCTGTAACGGAGTGCAAGATCCTTCGACCCGGATGTTGACGTCTGCGCCAGAGTCCAGCAGTACTCGTGCTGCGGATTCATGGCCCTGGATACATGCTGCTAGCAGGGCGGAGCTGGGCTGCACTCCCTCATGGCGGGTGTTGATTTCTGCGCCAGAAGCCAGGAGGATACGCATAGAAGTGGTGTGATCCATAGCAGATGCTGCTATAAGCGCAGATTGAAAAAATCCCCCCTGAGCATCGATCAATGCACCATGGTCGAGCAGCAGTCGTACTGTCGCCGCATGTCCCAGAAGACTAGCCGCTTGAAGGACGGTAACATAGTAGTCCTCTCTAGAGTGCCGCCTAGAACCAAGAGCAGGAAGAAGGAACACTTGTCGTAGCGATCCCGTCACGAAATTCGTAAGCTTGCGCCCATATGGCGCAACTCGGGCATTCACATCTACTCCAGCGTGTAAGAGCAAACGAACCATGGCCTCAACTGAGGCGGAACGGAGTTTGATTTCGTCTCCGAAGCATTTAGCCTGTGCATAAACGTCCTTATAGTAATCGCAAATCACGGCAGCCTCGAGCGGGGTCCCATAGAGAGCGGAAAAAGTGTTGACTCTCGCACCAAGCTTAATAAGAAGGTGTGCGGTTTCGGTGTGCCCTCCGTATACGGCAGCCTGTAAAGCAGTTGGTGGTATGGCAAAATCCGAGCCTGTCGATCCGGGTGCCGAACATAAGCATGGCACCGTTGCCCTGCTATTGTGACAATCGCTGAATCCATGACTCGGGGTATTGATGTCTATACCAAGGTCCACCAGTTTCTCGATTGTTGCATTAGCGCCGCCAAGTGCCGCGAGGGTGAGTAGCGAGTAACCTATGCGACTCTTTTTTTCAGTGTCGGTGAATCCGTTTTCCCACCAGTCCGGATGATGGTTGCTCAGCCCAAACAAGCACACAAGTGATAGAGGAGATCTCGAGAGACAATAGAGGGCATAAAAGTCCAATACCCTGTCACCAAAACGGTCGACGATAGCCTGATCGAGCATGAAGCGCCAAATACCGTGAGTATGGAGCCACGCCCTGCAGGCTGGCCCGGTGTGCCTAATGGATCCCAGGAACCTCGGGAGAAGTTCTGACAAGCAATGATCTTCTCGGCCTTCGCCACGCGCTGTAAGGTGTGCTAGCCAATACCGTATCGCATATCCGAGGAGCTGATCTGTTCGTGTCTGCGCTGGTTGAAGGAATGCCTTGCACATGTCCAAGTGATCCACACGTTCACATTCCGATGACGGAGAAGTTGGTTCAGCTGCGGGCTTGAAATTGAGCATCGTGCGCAGGCAAGCCTTTGCCAGATAATTCTCCGCCTGTGGCTGCTCAATGACTTCAGTCTCAAAGTACTCACGAACAGAGAGGTGCGAAAAGCGACAGATACTGGACAGTCCCTGTCCAAGGATCCACGCAGTCTCCACCACGAGTAGATTGTCGCAGGCGCCCAGCACGAAGTCGATGTCGTAATCTATAGGCTCTGTATCGTTTCCTTCGGAAGCATGACTGACGGCGGCAACCAATTCCGCGGCGGATAATACATCGCGCGAGTACGATATCCACTGAAACGCACGGGCGGCAATTTCTCCAGCGCTACCCGGCTTCGCGCGGATTTTGGCATATATTTCCTCGTATGCCTTCTTCAAGCCGTCGGGAAGCGTACCGAGGCGACGGCGAATGTCGGTAGGTCGATCCAAATCCAGAAGCTGCGCCAGTTGCAATGCGGCCCATTGAAACCTGAGGTAACAATGTAAGCTGGATCCAATCCTCTTATGAACAAAACGACTTACATCCCCTCACTCTTTGTTAACAGAGTTTGGAGGATCTCTTCCAGCAAATCCCGTGGCATTTTCTTCATCTTTTTCTTTTTCAAGATTTCCGACATCACGAAGGTAGCTATGTCTGCTGAGTTATCAGTGGCTTGAATTTGTAAGCTTGGCACGTCGTTCAGAAGGGCCTTTATGTCCACATCGGGACGGCTGGAAAGAAATATTTTGACTGGTTTCGACGAACGTTGGAGAAGGTCGTGAAATATCTCCACAACTTTGTCCCGTGTTCGTGGGTCGCACTCGTCAAGTGCATCCAGGACCAGCGTGGTTTGAGGGTAGATTTCAACAAGTTCACGGAGAATCTTTGCGCCTTCCTCAATGGTGAGCGGTCCAGAGGCGAAGTTGTTGCGCTGCTTTGTTTCATATAGCTTCACTATACAACTCTGAATAGAATCTTGTCCGAGCGATAGTTGCCTTACGAAGCTCCGGATCACCGACGCCGGATCCTGCCTGTCAGGCCCTTCACGGGCGCAATAAAAGTACGCCAGCGCTTCGTGATTTGTATGTTGCCCCAAGAAACTCATGAGGTCTTCGACGACGGACGTGACAAGCTTCGTTTTACCAGCCCCAGCTGAGTGCCCTGTTAGCGATTGTCTAGTCAAGAGCAGTTTAACCTACGAATTCCGTACAGCCACAACATGGTCGATGCACTGGATGCTCTCCACCGTCGGTACGCGGTGTGCTCCAAGAGCCACACACCCGTCCCCGGTGTGTGCCCCTTCCGCGCCGCATAATGGTTTGCCTCATATGGTATGTCAGACAGCCAACCGAGGATGCTACACATCTCTTTTTCTTGCTGCAATCTCCACAGACTTTCCACTTTCGAGTCAACTCGGGCGATGGGTCCATGCAAGTCGGAGAGCAGTCCCTCGAGTCTGCGGGTTCTTTCGTTCAACGCGATATCACCCAAGACATGTTTGCAGATTTCGACCTCTTTCTCAACCTCAATCTCGCGGCATTCGCAGTCTTTGATAAAGTTTTCAACTTGGCCAGGGTTGAGGAAGGCGTTCATAGCTCGCTTGGTGGTACTCTTCTCGTACAGCTGGATAGATTTGTGTATGTACTCCAAGATGGCTGTGTAAAGCCGCGTAAGAGCCGATCTTAGACGTTGTTCGATTGAAGTCACGGCCGTAGGTAAGGATTGAAATGTATATAACTCCTCGTATATTCGACATCGAGCGACGAGTCGGATAACTTTCTCCGCGCCGACAAGGAGCGCTCCCATTTGGTTGCATTCGCTCACTGTGGCCTAGCAACACCGTCAACTGTAGTCCCAATATCGAACATGTCCACTAGGAGTCACACCTGCAGCAGAATTCTTATACCGGCCCACGGAAGAGCGAAGTGCTGTGGATCATACTGGGCGATCACATCGCCGGCTTCTTTAAATTTGTTAAGCCAGACAATTATCTTCTCAGCTTTGTCTCGCAGTATGATCTTCTTGCTGGACAACTTGAATGTCCATCGTTTCTGCTCACATAAATCTCGCTTCTCGGCCGTGAGTTTGCAGAGGTGCTCGATATCGACATTCTGACGGGATCCGAGCCGGAGGATCGCGTTCCTCTCGGTCTCGGCCAAGCTCCACAACGCCTCCTCCCATAGAGAGGAGGAGTGAGCAGGCTTGGATGCATTGATCGATGACAATGAGCTGTCGGCTTCAGAATGTATTCGTGTTGCTGCATCCGTAGAAGTTGACGTCGTTAGGTTTGTGCCACTAGTGCCGCCCTCAAGGACTTGTCCCGGCCCGGCCCGGCCGCTTTCTGACATGCCGACACCTTGGCAAGTCCCCTCGGTGTTAGAGCATAACGATTTCGTGAAGCAAATGTTGATGACAGTGTGTTATCTTCCAGAGTCCCGGTCTAGTGCTGGACATTGATATCGTATACTCCGTATACCTAGGTGGGCACGCAGACAAGGCTGACATGAGTCACTATGTGAGGCGGTGCGGACGTTGGCGGTTAACGGGCTTGGAACGGAACCTTCGCACGAATCTATTGGGTTATACCAACTGCGCCACGTCTCGTGTGCACCTGGGCGCTATCGGGGATTCAGTCTCAGATCTAGAGCCCACCAGACCTCACAGCATTGATGGCGTACCGGCGTAAGGGCGATGATTGCTCTTTGTCTAGGACGTACCTAGTAGGCGACAGTTAAACAGTAGCAGCTGTTGGCCAAGGTCTGTGAGACGGGTGACTCTGAAGCTCCGATTGAGGTATCAGAAATCCGTCATTGAAAAGTCTGATCATGCTCCGAAGCCCTCAATGGACTAATCTGAAAATACCGTTGGTATGGCTCCGCTCGTGTCGAGCAGCGTACTTTTGGTTCTGACCCAAGCCTCTATACCCTCTCTTCCATTCTCCACCCCGATACCGCTCATCTTCCAACCGCCAACGGACATCTCGGCAGGCGATTCCCCCCAGGTATTGATCCATGTGATTCCTGCGTCAAGCCGTGCTACGACCTTGTGTGCCATGGATAGATCGGGAGTAACCACGCCGGCCGCAAGGCCTAACGGGGTGTTGTTGGCTCGCGCAATGGCCTCATCCACGCTATCGTAGGTCAGAATGGTCATTACGGGACCGAATATTTCCTCCTTGGTGATTCTCATGTCATCAGTGCACTCCGTGAAGACGGTGGGTGCCACAAAGTAGCCGTTTTGCAGTTCATCAGCACAATCCGGAGGCAATTGCGGACGATCCAAGCCGCCACACAGGAGACGGGCTTTGTCAACCTCGATTCCGTGCTGTATGTATGATCGGACCTTTTTGAAGTGCGTCTCACCTACCAACGGACCGAAATTTGTCCTTTCGTCGAACAGGTTGCCAGGACGGATATTCGGCATCTTGGTCATCAAGACCTCCTCGAACCGTTGCTTGTGATCCTTATGCACAAAGACACGGGTCCCGTTGGTGCAAACCTGACCGGAGCTGAAGAAGTTCGCCATCATGGCTGCAGCGACGGCGTTGTCTATGCTGGCGTCGGGCAGGATGATTAGCGGCGATTTGCCACCGAGTTCCATGGTGATGGACTTCATCCCTCCTGCGGCTGACGCGGCGACCTTCTGACCGGTTGAGACTTGTCCAGTAAAGGAAACTTTGGCAACGTCAGGATGCGCGGTCAGAGCAGCGCCAACTGATGGACCTCCTTGGACGACATTGAATACACCGGCGGGCAGTCCAGCCAGTTTAAATATTTCCGCGAGTCCAGTCGCATGAAGCGGAGTAACTTCACTGGGCTTGTAGACCATGGTGTTTCCCGCTGCGAGACATGGAGCAGCTTTCCAAAGCGCGCTGTAAAGAAGATTGGTAAATCGAGTGAAAGCGTTGAGCAGCATAATGACATATAAAGCGTGCATAATGCTTCGACGGCTGGAAGTATTGAAGTTTCGAGAATTCGGGAGCTTACATTTGGAGAGGATAGTTCCAAGCTCCTATACCTACACACACCCCCAGCGCATACTTTCTCGTGTAGACCCACGCGTCTTCCCTAAGATGTACGGTTTCTCCATTGAGTCCGCCTCCAGCGACCAAGTTGGCGTAGTATTCCAAGGCGTCTGCGCCGGTGATAACGTCGACTGTGCTTGTCTCCGAGAACGGTTTTCCCGTATCATCGGTCTCGATCCGGGCCAACTCGTCGTTACGCTCACGAAGGATCTTGACGGCATTTTGCAGAATGCGGGCACGAGCAACCGGCGAGGTGGAGGACCAGGAGGGGAGCGCTGCTTTGGCGGATGCTACAGCAGCATCTATGTCGCTCGGAGACGCTTCAGTAACGTCTGCGAGGGGTTGTGCAGTCGCCGGATTGATGGTTTGGAATGTCTTCTCGGACGTGGCTGACTTGAGTTCGCCGTCATAGAAGAGTTGGACACGGGAATATGAAGAGGTACTCATGATTGCGGTATTGATCGCTTGTCTTCGTGATCCACGATGTTTCAGCTCCGTTCATCTGCAAAGATTTGTTTTTGTTAAATAGAGACCTGAGCTGCAACGTTGCAGGTATTTATTGAAAGCTAGAATTATCTTAGTACATCGGCCCGAATGTATGTCGGAATTTCTGCAACAATGTCGCCATCACGCAGCCTTATTGGAACCCTCTGGTCTTACTACCCGGGTGTGGTCTTCATCTCAGAAGAGCAGCAGACTTGCCAGAGTGGTTCGCCATGCCTGCTGGCGTTGCGACTTCACAGGCGAATACGTTCTGATACCGAACAGTCTACAACAGTGATTCAGGGTAGCAAGAGGAAGGCAATAGAAGCAAGTGAAACTTTGAATGTCACATTGATAGAAGTCTGGTTGGTGTGCAAATCCTCTTGTCAATTGTTACAAGCGAAAGAATGCCGCAGCTTAAACCTATACTGCCTTGATAATTTTGCTAATCTCGAGTGATTGGCAAGACAGAGAACAAGTGCGTATTGAGATATCTATCATGGGTATAGCGAAAAAACCTTCCGGTCACAAATCCTCTCCAAATGCGAATCAACAGACCTCACACTTCGAAGACCAGCGCATCCAAACATAGCGCATCGTCAGCATGATGCGGCGTCCGCACCCGGAGCCACTGCGGTCAAAGATTCGTATCAAGACGAAAATTGATATACGACCCAAGCGGAAGAGGAGTCGACGGCTGGCTTCATCCAGCACTCAGCTAATCGCCGCCAGAATCGGTCTCGAACAAGCCTTGCTGCTTGCTACAAACTCGCACATCGACTTGCCATTTTGAATGAGCTTTGAGGCGCATTGGTAACCCGTGTTGCACTTGCATAGCATTGTATAAGGCCTGGACAGGATATCAATCGACAGTGAAATATTACGACTGCTGGTCATATCTCACCCTTTACATTCGGCAGCGCCTTCGGATCCTATCAATCCGCACTGCATACATGTCAGTGTGAAAAGGACCCAAAAGCAGGTTTATCATGGGCCAACAAACTTCGATGGTACACCTGGCTATTTGCGCCTGTGTACAGTCATTGTCCCTTGGAAAAACACTCAGAGCGAAGACGTCCACAACCAGGACTGGAAGAACGCAATATATGCACCAAGCACGCATGGTCAGGAATATAGGCAGAGCAGAAGACTTGTCTCTGGAAACGGTCCTGGAGAAATCGTAAAGCGCCAGATTTTCGTCTGAAAGGCGACAACCACATTCAGTCTATATACATTCCCATTCCCTCGACGTTATCATTCTCTAACCTAACAGGGGGTCGGAGATCGAGAAGAACTTCCACTGCGCCATCTCAAACGCAGTGATAAACACATCACTTACCACAAGCGGTGAATGATCTCTCACATTATCACGATAAACGTTATACATACCTATCAACTTATCTGTTATGTCGGTCCGGCAACTCCGCGGCTCCTCATGGCACATGAACCGAACCCCAGTTTTCGGTGACACGAGGCCACTGCTTGTCGCCGCAGGGACAGTCTCTCAGCTTCGCCGCACGTCCTGTGGGGCTCCGTCCTTTCCCTTTAGAGAAGGTAGGGTGCCAAGGTGGGGAAAATAAAAGCATCGCCACGTGGAATTACCAAAGCCAGGCAACGAGGTTGAGCGCAATAGGAAGCGATAAGGCGAGGCGAAGGATTCTTACAGACATTTCCGTGTTTGGGATCAATGATCGACATGAGCTCCCTTAAAGGGTAAAGGCTCTGGAATAGCCCCATGTTGTGCATAGCCTCAGTTCTGCCCTATCACGAAGTGTTTCACCATGGGAATGCTAGGTATCAGACCCATATCGATATCAAATAGTGAAGATTCGGGTGACAGATAACGCAATGACTTTCGCAATTCTCAAATAATCGCCTGCGCAGTAGGAGAGGAGACTTTTAGAGGGAGCAAAACGTGAAAGCCGGGTCTGGCGTCCAAGATCACTTCATGCTCGCATGTTTGGCTGCATACGATCATAGATGAGTATGCAGATTGGCAGAGGATTATGTAAGATGTGATTGTATTGTGAAGAGATTTCTTGATAAGAGAAAAGAAGTATAACCAACCGTACGTGGGCTCGTGATTGAAGATTTCTTCGCACAGAAGGCTCATGTAAGATGAAGCCATGCGGCAGCGCAACTCTAAAAAGGCGCATTGTGGAAGATGTGATGATAGTGTTGAAGGATTTCGCAATCACTGAGAGCTGCTACAGTGAGCGTGAATCGATATGCTATCTTACAGCATCTCGTAGGCCTCACTTGATATGGAAGGCGCTTGAAGAAAAAATTGAGCGTCGAAACATTGAAGAGGCATCGCTTCTCGAAGAAGCGCTAGCGCCACGTTGCCTAGCGAAGATTTCACGCCTCGTTGGTTGCCGATTGCCGGACACAGACCAGTAAAGTCTCTTCCTTATCTGATACGGACTCTAGATATCCAGCTCTGCTATCATGGGCAACGACGGCGGAAGGTAAAGCAGTTTCACCCTTCAACACAATCCAAGCTCCGCCTGATTGCCCAGCTAACCGCTCCCGACACAGCATCCCGACGCGCCGCGAGCTCGTCAAAGAAGCCGCACGCAACCCGACGACGACCGAGGTCAAGGCGTCGCAGCACGAGCAACAGGAATACTACTGGAGCACCGATCCGCTCACGCGACGCCCGCTCGTAAGACCGATCGTGTCAGATAGCTCCGGGAAGCTGTACAACAAGGACTCCATCATCGAGTTCCTGCTGCCGGCCGACGGCGACGCAGCGGCGCAGCTGAAGAAGACACAGGCCGAGGAGATACTGCAGGGTGCCGTCAAGGGTCTTAAGGATGTGGTGGAGGTCAAGCTCGAGCTTGATGAAGAGGCTAATAAGGCTGCACGGCTTGGAGGCGTGACGGACGTGGCTGAGATGTGGAAGTGTCCTGTTACGAACAAGGCTCTTGGGCCGGGATCGAAGGCTGTTTATCTGGTTCCTTGTGGACATGCGTTTGCTGGGAGTGTCATCAAGGAGGTGGATGAGGAGAAGTGCCTTCAGGTATGGATGGCCGATCCATCTTTTTGAATTCGTGGTCGCTAATGGGTTTGATACTAGTGCAACGAACCTTTCGCTGCCAACGACGTGATCCCAATCCTTCCAACCGCCTCCACAGACATCGCACGGCTGGCATTGCGAATGAAGACATTGCAGGAAAAGGGATTAACGCATTCACTAAAGAAAGCCTCTGGCGGAGGGAAGAAGAGGAAGAAACACGCCGAGGCGAACGCGACAGAGTCCACAACAGTGCGCGAAGTGGCGGACACGAAGCAACAAGACGCCAGGACCGAGTCTGTCGCGATGAAGCCTCCACGTACCACCGCGGCGGCTGCTGCCCCAGTTACAGTAGGCATCAAGAACGCTTCGACAGCATCCCTTACAGCAAAGGTGCTAGGAGAGCAAGAGGAGCGGAACAAGCGGCGCAGGATGGAGAAGAACGAGAACCTGGAGAGCTTGTTCTCCTCGCGGGACCAGACGAAACCGGTGGGCAAGAGCAGCGACTTCATGACCCGCGGTTTCAGTATACCCGCGATTGCAAAACGATAGCAGTCGGCCTTGCCGTGTTTTCTCGTGCAGGACGATATCTGCAGAAATCCTACGCAGGAAGACGGGCATCTATGCTCTATCCGGAAGTTGTCAAGCTACAGCGTGGGTTAAGATGGTCTTACTGGATGCCAATCAGGTTCTAGGTTTTCGACTGAGCGACGGCGCAAGCAGGAATGGTGGATTGATAATATCCGCGAGTATGACGTGGCTGAGATAACTCGGGATGCAACACAATCAACATGAAGCGCCAGAACGTTTCCATGTGCTCCAGCGCTTGTTCTGGAATGATTCCATACCGTGGCTGTGTACGTGGGGAACGGCATGGCCATATGCCGTGCACCAATGGAGGAGGTCAGGTAACGCATAACTGGACGCAAACAATCAATGTCGGCATGAAACAGGTGCACCGAGAGCGCTGCTCACGCCGATCATGGATGGGGATGCCGTGCTTGAAGAGCCTGCGTTTCGGATGTCAAGGCTCTCAACCCTTGCAATCATGAGTTCACATCACGCGCGAATCCCACTGATAGAAACCTCTGTTGCCTCCAAGTTTCTGTCATGATGTTTTTCGAAACGCAAGAGAGTACATGGACCACGTTATGGATCAGATCACATGTGTGCAGCTTCCAGGTCTGCCGTTCATCTTCGAACCCTTGAGCCTGGGAAAGGCCAACCACAACGGTCAATCGGATTGGGCCTTCTACAAATTGCCGCGCGTATCGTAGTGAAGGAACTGACAGGCGCCATCGTGGATATACCTAGGTAAGCAGCGCAGGACTATGTATCGAAGACACATTTCTCCCACATGGCCTGCTGTGAAATCGAAATCGAAATGGCCACAGATGAGCCACAACAACAGTGCATGAACCAAGCCTCTCTAAACGCTCAAAACGGGAGGCGTTAGTACGGACATTCACATGTACGCAGTATGGAAAATTAGAGCCTTATTAAGTCGTGATTATGTGCAACCTACCATTTCGACTATGGACCTGAGGCTCGACGTATAGAGCCGGACGCCTGGGCGGGATCTTTAAATCACTCTTGCTCGTGGTTTCTGTACCACCGCTATTTTTGTCTTCTCACATGTAAACGGACGCTTCACAAACGGCAGATCCAGCGTCCTGTGACGCAAAACATCATTTCCACCACGCGTTACCATTGGATCACCATATC
>QQTW01002283.1_pt1 | contig 13848 bp, 10 predicted proteins | sample 1904831 | NCBI WGS metagenome assembly QQTW01 (sample SAMN09435610, study PRJNA476489) | Subsurface metagenome, whole genome shotgun sequencing project. | reverse complement strand
GTAATAGGTTGGTTAAGCCTGAGCTGTCTGGGTTTACCTGGTAGATGGCTGCAAAAATTTGATTGCGTTGAGCAGGCAATTGAATTGCCAAGGTTTGGCTATCTGTGCTTTTTACCTGTTGTGACCAAGCTACGGAAGCTAAGGTGGAGATGGCGAAGAGGGGAATGTCTAGTTGTTGCGCTAGGGTGCGGGCGGTGACAACACCGATGCGTGTGCCGGTGAAGCCTCCCGGCCCTTTTGCCACTGCGATGAAGGCTAGGTCTGACCAGGTCTGAGGTTGGATAAACTCAAGTAAGTGAGTGTGCAGATGAGTGGAGAGTGAGCGGCCTAGATCCCAGGTCTGATGGCGCAAGTCGCTAGCAAAGTTGTTTAGAGCTAGGCCCAGCTCTGGACTGCTAGTGTGTAGGGCGAGGCCGTATTTATCCATGAAGCTAATACTATTTTTAGGTGGGTACTAGCTCGCCTGGTCGCAGCTTAGACCATTTGCCGGTTTCCTGCTTGAAGCTAAGGCAACCGACAACGTCCCATTCCATTTCAATCACGTCCTCACTGGTGCGGATGTTGACGTTGATGGAGGGTTCGTTCGGCTCAAAATTTGGTGTTTCAGTTAAGTGTGGCTGTTGATGCTGGATTTCCACTGCATGATAGGTTATGCAGCGATCTACATAATGGCAGTTCACGCAAATACACATGGGTTTTGGTCCCTTAAAGGGATTTTATTAGTGCCTTGATCTTAACTGTTCTAAACTATAGCAGTCCTAAATGATTCTTTTCTTGGCGCTCTTGGTGTCCTAACGCGCTAAAGCGCTAACGGCTAAAGCCTTCGCTGCGCTGACGCTAACGCTGAGGCGGTTGCTTTTTGTGGCAATGTACCGTGACTCTTTCTGCTTTGTCCTCTGAAAACTGGCCTTTTAGTCTGGAATGGTTGCCCCAACCCGTTTATCTGGTAGGCGGTGCGGTGCGGGATGCTTTGTTGGAACGCCGTTCTGATTATCTGGATCTGGATTTTGTGCTCAGCACTGGGGCGGTTAAGACTGCTCGTGCGATCGCGAGACGTTGTCAAGCTGGTTTTGTCTTGCTTGATGCTGAGCGTCAGATTGCCAGAGTTGTGTTTCCGCATGCAACAGCTGACTTTGCCCAACAAGAAGGTCCTAGCCTGGAAACTGATTTAAGACGGCGGGACTTTACGATGAATGCGATCGCTTACAACCCCCATAGGGGTGAAATTATTGACCCTCTGCAAGGCTGTACCGATTTGCAGCAGCGGTTGATTCGCATGGTACAAGCAGCAAATCTGCAAGATGACCCTTTGCGGTTGTTACGAGCATATAGACAAGCCGCTCAGTTGGGATTTGTGATCGATCCAGAAACTCAGTCTGTAATTCGCTCGTTGGCATCGCAGCTTGGTCAAGTTGCAGCTGAGAGGGTACGGGTGGAATTGGGCTATCTCCTTGGTAATTCTAGAGGAACTGCTTGGATACATGCAGCTTGGGAGGATGGCTTGCTTGCACCTTGGTTCAATGCGACTCGTGAGCAGTTGAACCAAGTAGCAGCAGTTGACGCAGCAGCTATAGCTTTGACGCAAACTTGGCCGTCTCTGGCTGTAGAACTTTCCTATTCAATTCGAGATACTGTTAAGACCTCGTGGTTGTCTATTACCAGACTCGCCTGTCTTGTCGCTCCAGATCCTGAAGCAGCGGAAGCTGAGTTAATTCAACTGACCTACAGCCGCGCAGAAATTCGCGGCGTCACTACCGCCCTCAAACTTTTGCCTCAGCTACAGCTCCTTGCTCAACCGGATCAGATGTCCCTGCAAAAGCAATACTTTTTGTTTCGGACAGCCGGAAATGTTTTTCCATCCTTGGCAGTGCTGGCAGTGGCAGCTGGAACACCAGTGTCAGCGATCGCGCATTTAATCAATCGCTACCTCACCCCGGATGATCCAGTTGCCCATCCAATTCCTCTCGTGTCTGGTAAAGTCTTGATGCAAGCCTTGCATTTACCAGCAGGTCCACAATTAGGAAAACTCCTGACTGAGATTGCCTTGGCACAAGTTGAAGGCAAAATTTCTACATCTGCCGAGGCGCTAGAATTGGCATCCCAACTCGCTAATACCCAGGAATTTACTCTGTAGACTAGGACTGATCAGAAGGAAGTTGAACTAGAACAATGGCACATAGAAGCAGAAATGATTGATAAAACGTCTAAGGTGGCGGTGATCGGTGCAGGTAATGTGGGTGCGACAGTGGCCTATGCTCTGGTAGTGCTGCGTAAATGTGTAACAGTTGTTCTGTTTAACCGAACGCTATCAAAGGCGGAAGGGGAAGCGTGGGATATTGAGGATGCAATTCCACTGCTATCGGAGATGGATGTGATACCGTCGGAGCGCTATGAAGATTTAGCCGATTCTGATATCGTTGTCATAACAGCTGGGGCAGTACACAAACCGGGCGAATCCAGGTTAGACGTGTTAGATGAGAATTCAGAGGTCATCCGCTCCACCATGAAAGAATTGGATCGGGTTGCCCCTAATGCAATAGTGATTATTGTCAGCAATCCAGTGGATGTGTTAACGCGGGTTGCGATCGCAAGCTCTTCAAGAGCAGAAACTTTAATTCTAGGCTCAGGCACTGTTCTTGATACTGCCAGGCTGAGATATCAACTTGGTAAACAACTTAATGTGAATAACAAAGACATTCACCTTTATGTCATTGGAGAACATGGCGATAGTGAATTTACTGTGTGGTCTAGTGCCTTTGTTGGAGCAATTCGGTTAGAGGAGTTTCCTATACCAGAAAAGACTTCACTTGAGCAAATCAAGCAAGAGTCGGCAGAGTTAACCCGTAAGCGGGCCTATGCCATTACTGAACGAAAAGGAGGCACTGACTATGGAGTAGCAACAGTAGTTGCTCAATTGGTTGACACCATCTTGCGGGACGAAAAGAAGATATTTACGGTATCCGTTAGAGCTGATTCTGGTTATGGCATCGGGAGCGATGTTGTACTTAGCTTACCGTGCAGCCTTGGTAAGCAGGGTGTTGAGCGCAAATTGTTGTTACCGAGAAATGCTGAAGAACAGCGATTGCTGGAAAAGTCAGCCGAACAGCTAAATAAAGCATATGATTCTTTAACTTCCTCTAGTAGATAGCTGTGCCAAACGTCCCAGCTGGTAGAAGCAAGAAAATGGAGTTACAAAGATAAATATTGCTTCTCTGCTGTTCACTAAGAGCGAAAATTCATGAAGTATGATTACGACCTGTTTGTCATTGGTGCTGGATCTGGGGGGGGCAGCCGCCGCCAAACAAGCAGCTACCCATGGTGTCCGTGTGATAGTTGCGGAACAGGAAGCCATCGGTGGCACTTGTACAAATAGGGGCTGTATTCCCAAGAAGTTGATGGTCTATGCGGCTGACTTTGCTCTCCGAAATCAGGTGGCGCACAACTACGGCTGGAGTGACTGTCAAAGACACATTGACTGGTCGCAATTTATGACGGCAGTACATCAGCACATCGAGAGTATACACCAGTCGTATCTTCAAACTTTCCAAAAAGCCGGAATCGAGTTGATTCGGGGTCATGCCACTTTTGTTGATGCCCATACCGTGGAATTGGATGGACGTCAATTTACAGCTGATAAAATCTTAATTGCCGTGGGAGGACAACCAATTAAGCCTGATGTGCCAGGAATAGAACATGCCATCACCTCAGATGGGATGTTTGAGCTCCAACAGCTACCCAAGCAGTTGGCAATCATTGGCGGCGGCTATATTGGCGTAGAATTCTCTAGCATGATGAACGCTCTAGGCGTAGAAGTCACCTTGATGGACACAAATGAGCTGATTCTAGAGGGATTTGATGATGATGTCCGCTCTGCCGTTCAACAAGGTTTGAGCAATCGTGGAATTCGCTTTCTCAATAACACTACCGCTAAAGAAATTAAACCGGGGTCACAGGGTTTGCAACTGATATTGTCTGGCGACTGTAAAGATTTAACGGCAGACACTGTCCTTGTAGCCACGGGGAGAGCCCCAAATACAAAAAATCTGGGTTTAGAAAACGCGGAAGTTGAGGTCGGTAAAAAAGGTGTGATTAAAGTGGATGAATACAGCCGCACGACTCAGAAGCACATTTTTGCAGTCGGTGATTGCACTGATCGAGTACCGTTAACACCAGTTGCCAGGGCGGAAGGTCGCGCTGTTGCCATGACAGCTTTTGGTGACAAACCGCAAAAGGTAAATTATGACTACGTAACATCTGCTGTCTTTGCCCGTCCGGAAGCCGCTACAGTTGGCATGACAGAAGCCCAGGCACGAGAAAAATTTGGCGAATTGGTGCAATGCCACCACACAGAATTTGCACCGCTGTTTTACAGGCTGACAAAACAGGATGAGCAAGTGATGATGAAGTTAGTGGTGGATGGCAACTCTGACCGAGTGTTGGGTGCGCACATGGTAGGCGAACATGCCGCCGAAATTATTCAAAGTCTCGCGATCGCGATCAGGAAGGGAGTAACTAAGCAAGATATCGATGCCACAATTGGCATACACCCCACTACAGGAGAGGAGTTTCTGCTACTGGATTAAGGCCAGGTATTTCGCTACTTAGGAATAGGCGGGCTTTGAGTCACCACACAGGTAGCCATCACAACTACAATTGATTAAGGCTATGTGAAGAATGGCTCTATGTTATTATCCTGCATCTTTCATTTCTAGTATGCCTGTATACCTCAGTATTTAACTGTTGCGGTCTCTGCTACATAAATTTCTGTTAGCAAAATTTTTTGTGAGCAGATGATGACTTCTAAAGGAGCAAATTATGACATTTGATTATGACCTGTTTGTTATTGGTGGTGGTTCAGGTGGTTTGGGAGCCTCGAAGCGGGCTGCTAGCTACGGAGCTAAAGTAGCGCTCGCAGAAGAGTATTTAGTCGGTGGCACCTGTGCCGTTCGGGGCTGCATTCCTAAAAAACTCATGGTTTATGGTTCTCACTTTCCCCAACTATTTCACGAGGCTGCTGGTTATGGCTGGAGTGTAGGTGAGACAAAGTTAGACTGGGAACAATTTATTACAAGTATTGATAAAGAAGTACACCGGCTCGCACATCTACATACTGGCTGGCTGGAAAGAGCTGGAGTGGAACTGTTTCAAAGTCGCGCCACGCTGGTAGATCCACACACTTTAGAAGTTGATGGACGCAAAGTTACAGCCAAAAAAATCTTGATTGCCGTTGGTGGTCGTCCCGTCAAGCCAGATCTACCTGGTATGGAACATGCCGTTACTTCCAATGAGATGTTTCACCTGAAAGAGCAACCGAAGCACATCGCGATCATTGGCGCTGGTTATATTGGCGTGGAATTTGCTTGTATTATGCGCGGGCTAGGATGTGAGGTGACACTGATCATTCGGGGAGAGCGGATTTTGCGCGGGTTCGATGATGATATTCGCAATGGCATTCAGGATGGCATGACCCACCATGGTATTCGGATCATCGAAAACACTGTAATTAAAGAAGTTGAGCTTGCTGAAAGATTGAAGTTGAGTTTATCCGGCGACTTGCAGGAACCAGTGAACGCAGATGTACTGCTTGCTGCCACAGGTCGAGTACCGAATGTAGAGGGACTTGGTTTAGAGAACGTTGGAGTTGAGGTTGTCCCGGATGATTCCCCAGAAGGACTTGGGTACAAAACGGTAAGTGCGATCGCAGTTAATGAATACAGCCAAACTTCGCAACCCAACATTTTTGCAGTTGGCGATGTCACTGATCGCATCAACTTAACACCGGTGGCACTTGGTGAAGGTCGCGCCTTTGCCGATACTGAATTTGGTGGTATGCGGCGAGTGTTCAATCACGAAAATGTGCCATCGGCTGTGTTTACCACTCCGGAAGCCGCTACAGTCGGCATGACAGAAGCTGATGCACGGAAGAAATTGGGAGATGCAGTGAAAATATATCGGGCTCGGTTCCGCCCGTTGTATCACAGTTTGACAGGTGCAGATGAAAAAACGCTGGTGAAGTTGGTAGTAGATGAGAAGACTGACAAGGTATTAGGCGCTCACATGGTGGGGGAACATGCAGCTGAGGTGATTCAAGGCGTGGCAATTGCTGTGAATATGGGAGCAACGAAAAAAGACTTTGATGCTACTGTCGGCATCCATCCTTCAACGGCTGAAGAATTCGTCACCTTACGCTAAGAGTACAATCGGGTTGCGTTACATCTACCTACATGGCTTTGCTTCTAGCCCGCAGTCGGCTAAAGCCAACTATCTACGTGATTGCTTTGCCAAGCTCCAGATAGACCTCAAAACCCCTGATCTGAATCAAGGCGATTTTTCCCACTTGACAATAACGCGCCAAATCCGTCAAGTCGAGGCTGAATTGCAGTTAATTATACCAGTTACTCTTATTGGCTCCAGTTTAGGCGGTCTAGCAGCTGCCTGGCTGGGAGAACGGCAATCACAAGTCCAGCGTTTGGTATTGCTGGCTCCAGCCTTTCAGTTCCTCTCCCATTGGTTACCTCAACTAGAAGCAGAAAAGCTAAATCAATGGCAGCGGTCGCAGGCTATGATGGTTTATCACTACGGGGAGAAGCGATCGCTCCCCTTGAGCTACGAGTTTGTTGTGGACGCACAGCAGTACCGGGATGAACAGTTATTGCGCCCTATTCCCACACTGATCTTACATGGTCGGGAAGATGAGGTTATTCCCATCCAAGCCAGTAGAGATTTTGCTGCCCAGCGCCCTTGGGTTCAACTGATTGAACTAGATAGTGATCACGCTTTGGGCAATGTTCTTCCAGAAATTTGGGCGGCAATTCAAGTTTTCTGTCAGTTGCGTTGAGAGCATAGAATAAAAGGATGCTTCCATTTATCCGGTCAGATTTAGCTAAGCTACGCGCCTACACACCCCATCCCAGTAGTGACGGGGGGAAGCCTTTTTCATCTTCAATTCCCGTTGACCGCCTGGATACTAATGAAAGTCCCTTTGACTTACCGGTCGAGTTAAAAGAAAAGCTTGCCTGGAATTATCAGCAACTGATTGAGACTAACCGATATCCGGATGGTGGGCATGAAACCCTTAAACAGGCAATCGCAGAGTATGTCAACGAATCAGCTGGCATCTGCTCAACACTATTGACCTCTGCTAACATTTCTGTTGGCAATGGCTCTGACGAACTCATCCGTTCTCTTTTAATAGCTAGCTGTTTGGGGGGAGAGGGGTCAATTTTAGTTGCCAATCCCACCTTTTCCATGTATGCGATTCTGGCGCAGACACTGGGAATCCCAGTCATGACGGTAGGGCGATCAGAAGTGAATTTTGAAATTGACTTAGTAGCTGCTCAGTCTGCGATTGAACAAACTCAAAATCCTCCTATCCGCGTGGTTTTCGTAGTTCATCCAAACTCTCCCACTGGCAATGCTCTAACTGCCTCTGAGTTGAAATGGCTATGCAGTTTGCCTGAGACAATTTTAGTAGTGATTGACGAGGCTTACTTTGAGTTTAGCCAGACTTCCGTTGTCAGTGAACTATCACAACGCTCTAACTGGGTGGTACTGCGGACATTTTCCAAAGCGTTCCGTTTGGCAGCTCTGCGAGTTGGTTATTGCGTAGCTCATCCTGAGTTAATAGCCGCCCTAGACAAAGTCCGTTTACCTTACAATCTGTCCAGCTTCACTCAAGCCGCTGCCCTGGTTGTCCTGCAACAACGGCAGCTAGTTTTAGCTTCGATTGCCCAGTTGCTGACCGAACGAACTGGTTTGACTCATGCCTTAGCCCAGCACCCAACATTACAAGTCTACGAGAGCGCTGCTAATTTTATCTACCTTCGGCTTAAAGAGACGGGCAGTAAAGGAGGAGTAAACGATCAGTTAAGCTGTTTTTGCCAGCAACTCAAGTTTAGTGGTACCCTTGTTCGTCAGATCAGCGGTGGATTGCGTATTACTATAGGTAGCCCGGAGGAAAATTTACGGACGCTTGAGCGGTTACAAGTGGCTTTGGCGAATAGCTGAACTAAGTCTTGCCTCTCCAGTCCAAGTTGATAGCTCGGCGTGCTATTCTAACTGTGTGCGGTAGGACACCTACTAAACGAGCAAACGCCTCATCTGGCACTTGAGCAACCGTTTCGGAGTCAAAATACTGTTCAAATTGTTCGAGAATCTTTTGGACTCGCTGGTGAGGCACTGGCTTTTCTGTTATCTGTTTCATTAACCGAATCCACTGCCGCCGAATTAGGTAAGCCTTTTGTCGCTCTTCATGAGATTCTGGAGACAATAAAGAAAGATTCCCCACAGGCAGTGCCCACTCACAGTCCTGATCATAAAAGCTGCCGACCGCTGCCCCTGGCCCTGCAAACTCAGCATGGTAGCCTTTGTACAGGATCAAGCCATTTCGGCGACGACTATTCACCATTAGTACTTGTCCACTGCGCACCAGTTTGAGAAGTTCCGAGGCATTTTGGTCTTCACTTCCATTTGTCACGTCACTAGCTCCTAGGGAACTGGTGACACAAATATCTTTGATGGGATGAGCTAATGCTATAGCAGTCTGGTAGCGCTGCTGATTTCTGCTATCCATCCAGTTTCCTACTCAATATAGGCTTTTAATGGTCTGCGCACGAGCGAAAAGCGGAAAGAAAAATCAAAGGGGTTCGCCTTCCCCTGTATTGGTAATATAACTTTCAATTCAATAAAGATAGAATAAGTAATAGTTTTGTTCTAAGTATTCCATTATATTTTATGGCATTTGTCCAAATTTATTAGAGATAATAATGGTATAACTTTAAATTCTTAATAAAGATTAGTTAAAGTAATTGTAAAGTTTATATAAAGTTGTGATTCCCTGATTTAAAGCTACTTGATTCGTCGAATATTTAAATTTTCTCTTCTTACAAAGTTCTCTACGGCGGGAAACCCGCCTTCAAGACTTTGCGCTTATTACAAAGTTTCCTACGGCGGGAAACCAACCTAGCCTTCGGCAACGGCTGACGCTCGTTCGCCGGAATTGCGTCTCCCCTTGGGAGAAGACTCGAAGATCGCTTCCAAGAGCGCTATCGCCGAACAGGACTTTGCGCCTTCTTACAAAGTTTCCTACGGCGGGAAACCAACCTAGCCTTCGGCAACGGCTGACGCTCGTTCGCCGGAATTGCGTCTCCCCTTGGGAGAAGACTCGCTAACACTTCGCTATCGCCAAACAGAACTTTGCGCCTTATTACAGCGAATTGTTTGTGAGTGTTGCTAAATTAATTGAAATTTGTAACTTCGACTACTAATCAAACAAATTAAGTTTAGGACTGGGCGATATCAATTACTACTTTTAAGCTGGTTCTCGGCCTATCCTGGATCGCGGGGTAAATGATTTGCGTGGCTCAAGTGCTTGTGTAATAACAGTTGCCGAGGCTTTTTCAGTAGCCAAGCACTCCAGCTTGCATCCACCTGGTGCAATCGGTATCCTACCTTGAAATAGAGTTGCCGTGCCTGATAGTTATTTTCCAGGACGTGGAGGTAGAGGTCTTGAACGCCCCAGGTCACAGCAGCTCGCTCACAGCTCAAAAGTAATTGTTCAGCAACTCCTTGTCTACGCTGTGTGGGATGAACGGCCAAGTTTGACAGGTAGGGATATGGGGAGCGCCCCATCTTGGGATTGGCCTTGCCATCGCTAGCCCGATGCTCGATTGAACGCAGCCCCATTTCTACGGTTCCAGCTAATTTATCACCAGCAGCAGCAACTAGACAAATATGATGCGCCGAAGCCGAGCGCATTCGGTTCCGTAAGTCTTCATAAATCCCCAACCGCAGCAAGGGGTAAGCCCAGCCAAACATTCCTTGCTGAGAGTGAAAGCTATCGGCAAGAATTTCGGCAATACCAGTCAAATCTTCGAGGTTGGCAGCACGGATTTGCAAGTGAGAACAGTCGGCAAGGTTTGCTGTTGCTGTTTGGCAGTCGGTTGAAGAAGAAAACAAGGGTGTCAAAAAATGTCGGATGCCTACTTTCAATGATCCTAAACGATTGGTGCAGGTGTCGCGCTGATTTATGAGCAGCAACCAATAAAATCTCTTTTCTGTAGAAATGTCGGAACCGTTACATACGTTTTTAGAGGGTGAATACTAGACTAATAGGGGTGTTGTTGACTAATGGAGAATAAGAAGTATTTATGGAAACTGGTATCCATCCAATGTAGAAGACATGGTGACGCTCAATACTGGTAAGGTTTCAAGTATGTAACCAAGCCGTGGGAGACCGAAGAACTCAAAACAGTGGTGCGACAAGCCCTGGATACCCACAAGGTCCTGAAGATGCATACACAAGAATTATTCCTGACACTCCGCCGGCAATCGCTGTTTAATGACCTGCTCAATAAAATTCGCAATGCCCTCGACTACCGGCAAATGCTTCAGATAATTGTGGATACGGTAGGTCAATTGCTAGAGGTCAGCTGCTGCATCCTACGTCCTCTCCAGGATAACCGGATGGTCGATGAATCTTTTGTTTATCAACTCGTCCCTCAAGCCTCACCTCTCTTGACTCAGACGGTGTGGGAAACAAGAGAAGTGCAGGTGTTCAATAATGTGACAATGGATGAGTTTCTTCAAGACAGTACTCCCGCTCGCCAGAAACTCGCCTTAGTCTATAAATCAGCCAATATCTGCTCCAGCTTAGTGGTACCACTAATTTGCCAACAGGAACTCATGGCAGTGCTGGCGCTGCACCAGTGTGAACCACGGCAATGGATGGACGACGAAGTACAACTTGTGGTCATGGTGGCAGCTCAGGCAGCTCTTTCCCTTTCTCAGGCACGCGCTTACGAGCAGGTTCAGGCTCTCGCTAAGCGGGAGGCACTCATTAATAAAATCACCAGTGCTATTCGCTCTAGCCTCGAGCCCCAAATCATCTTTGCCGCCATCACCCAACAATTGGGACAAGCCTTACATGTGGATGGCTGCGCTATCTCGCTGTGGACAAAGGAGGATGAGTTTGTCCAGTGTGTAGGCTTGTATGACAGAACTGAGTCGAAAAAAGGACATATTAATTTAGAAGCACCCCTCAGTCCTCAACAGCTACCCCAATCTTGGTCTCCCATTGCCGAGAACCCTGTGTTGCAGCAACTGCTGAAGACACAACAGCCGGTGGTGATTCACGATCTGAGCCAGCAACCGCCTTTGAAGGGGTTGGATTTACCACTCAGGTCGCCAGCACGAGCACTGCTGCTCGTACCGTTAATTACAGATGGCAAGAGCATCGGCAGCATTACGCTGCGTCAGACTCACAAGCCTCGTCAGTGGCAAACGGCAGAAGTTGAATTAGCTCAAGCAGTGGCATCCCAAGCCGCGATCGCTGTGCAGCAGTCTCGGCTCTACCAAAAAACTCGCTCCTTAGCCAATCGCTTGCTGGATTCAGATCGGCAGAAAACACAGTTGTTTCAAAATATCTCCCATGAATTCCGCACCCCACTGACCCTGATGCTGGGACCATTAGAGTCTGCTGTAGCTCAAAAACAAGATTTACCGCTAGAGCAAGCAGTGCTTGCCCTGCGCAACTCCCGCCGATTGCTGCGATTGGTGAATCAACTCTTAGATCTACAGCGACTCGATGCGGGTCGAATGCAACCTAGTTTCCGTCCCTGTAATTTAATGGAATTTGTTAGTCAGATTGTAGAGTCTTTTCGCCCCTATTGTGAGAAAAAGGATCTGCAACTGGTCACCCAGTTCCGACACTGTCCGTATTTATACGTAGATACGGAAAAGTTTGACAAGGTGATATACAATCTCCTGTCTAACGCTATGAAATTTACCCCTGCTGGTGGGAAGATTACCGTCAGAGTAGAACCGGCAGGGGACCATTGTTTGTTACAAATCAAAGATACCGGGATTGGCATTCGCACCGAGCAGATTCCCCACCTATTTGAGCGATTTCATCAAGCAGAGGGCTCAGCCAACCGATTGTATGAGGGCAGTGGTTTAGGTCTGGCTCTGGTGAAAGACCTGGTTGAACTCCACGGCGGTCAAGTTTCCGTAGAGTCGGTTTACGGCGAAGGAAGCACTTTTACAGTTTGGTTGCAAACCGGAACGGCTCACCTCCCCCTCGACCAGGTGCTAGAAATACCCATACAAGTGCAGCTACGTAGCGCTGCCGTAGAATTGGCAGACCTTGAGGTAGTAGAGGAAGAGGAAAGTGGGAAATTGGGATGGGAAATTGGGAGCACAGAAAGGGAGAATGAAGAATTTTTTCCCCTTGTCGCGAGTTCCCCCTGTTCCCCTGCCCAAATTTTGGTGGTGGACGATAACCCTGATCTACGCACTTATGTCTCCAACATTCTGCGCTCCAGCGGCTATCGAGTCCAGACAGCCTGTAATGGGATAGATGGATTCCGTATGGCTCAAACTCATTCTCCTGAGCTGATTGTGACAGACTTGATGATGCCTCGGCTTTCTGGTCTGCAAATGATTTGGTTAATCCGCAAAGACGAAAAGTTGAAGGGGACACCGATCATCCTACTCACGGCTAAAACTGATGAGGAAACCCGGATTTCGGGGACAGAACGCGGAGCGGATGCGTATCTTGCCAAGCCGTTTAATGACCGCGAATTAAAAGCAGAAGTGCGGAATCTACTGGCTTTGAAGGAAAACGAACGACGGGTTGTGGGGCTGAATACTTACCTGACAGAGTCAGTACTAAAGCGCTTTTTACCAGCCGCATTGGTTAAAAAAGCAGCAGCTGGCGAACTGATGCTGGATCTGCGCCCAGAGCCGCGCTTAATTACAATTTTGTTTAGTGACATTGTTGGCTTTACCCAGCTAGCGAATACTTTGCGATCGCGTCGGGTAGCAGAGTTATTGAACGAATACTTAGAAGCGATGACTCGAGCCGTGTTTGATAACGGTGGTACTGTAGATAAATTTATGGGGGATGCCATTTTGGCTATATTTGGAGCGCCGGAGGAACTATCGCCCAATGAGCAAGTAAAAAGAGCGATTACAACAGCAAGGGCTATGCACCGTTCACTCGCATTGCTCAACCAACGCTGGCTTGAGCAAGGTTTAGTGGGGATTAAAGGAAGTGCTCCCGTTCGGTTTCGCTCTGGCATTCACCAAGGTACGGCAGTAGTAGGAATGTTTGGCAGTGCAGAACGCGCCGACTACACAGCGATTGGTCCCAGTGTAAATATTGCCGCACGGCTACAACAAGCTGCCGCACCTGCACAACTCCTCGTTTCTGCAGCCGTGGCGGATTATCTTGAAAAAGATGAAATTACCAAATTTAGTTCCCTTGAACTCAAAGGCGTCGATGAAACAGTTTTGGCTTTTGCGGTCAAATTAGAAGAAGAAAATCCCGCCACGCCACATGAGTGAAAATTGTGCTATATTAGTTTATGCGCACCCTGAAAATTCATTATACGGAGTAATAGCGCAATCTGCGGGCGTAGTTTAGTGGTAAAACTTTAGCCTTCCAAGCTAATAATGCGAGTTCGATTCTCGCTGCCCGCTTTAAATTCACAACACTTGATGCGCATGCGCATAGGCTAAATACACACGGGGCACTCACTGTTGGGTACCCCTTTCGTTTGGAGTAAACCAGATGACTGAACACGAAATGCTAGAAGCCTCTATTGATGAGTACTAAGTAGAACTGCATCGGGCTCCGCCGTAAGCGCTCGCCGAACGTCCGAACGGTTTACCTGATTCTGAGAGACTGAAATACAAAACAATCTCGCACCTTAGCAACACAAATTAGCGGTAGTCTACCCTTCTGTGGAGATCAGGTGGTCAGCAGTAGACTAGCAGAACTGGAAGCAGAAAACCGATCCGCAGCGCTCGCTACTGGGTAAAGCCAACAATGTCACTAAACAAAATTGT
>QQTW01002282.1_pt1 | contig 13854 bp, 16 predicted proteins | sample 1904831 | NCBI WGS metagenome assembly QQTW01 (sample SAMN09435610, study PRJNA476489) | Subsurface metagenome, whole genome shotgun sequencing project. | reverse complement strand
CCCAAATGCAGTGCCCATGTGTGGGCCTTCATGTTGCAGCTCCTGCGCTACTCTGCTTTCAATGCTCTGCACTAGATCTATGATACCCTCTGTAAACAAAGCTGATGCTACCCTTAAAATGCTGTTCTAACATCAGTGCGCGTCTGACGTAGGCTACTAGTAGCATGCGTATGATACGCATGCGTGCAGGTGCTGTTGGCGCAACGGTAAGCCAAGCGCTACAGTGCAGTACAGGACCGAAGCTGTCATTATATAACGCATGCACATCGCCTTTGAGCACAGGTTCTGCATGGTTGAACATTGGTCGCTGTGATGACGATGCTCGCCGCTTGGACAACAGTCGAGATGTTGAGCAGTTGCAGACCCACATCAGGCGACAACAGTGGCAACGCAAGCACTGCCACACTTGTAATCTAAGGCCGCTTGAAACTACTGCTGCCGCCCTTGGCTTCGCCTCGCTTCGCTGCTGTTGCGGCCTGTGCGGCTGCCGGGTGCCCCACCTTGACCGGCAGTCTGCTCCTCTGCAGCTGCAGGGGCTTGTGCTTGCCCAGCACTTGCACTGGCTTGCAACGCAGCAAGTGCTGCAGGGGCCTCCATGAGTCGCAGCAGGACATCCTGCGCGCCAGCAACACCCGCAGCCTCCATGCCACCAGCCTGAAACAAGAGGTGCTCGTACATCTCACCCACGCCAGCGCCCTGCAGCAGCTGCTCCATGTCTGCGCTGTTGAGCGTGGCAAGGTCCATGCTGCCCATTGTACCTGAATATAACACGTACATTTGTGCGGCTATAGTTGACGTCTGCGCCAACAGCAATGTGCAGCAGAGCAAGCAGCATTCCCACTCTTCCCAGGCGCTGCGTATGGGACTAGGGCAACCGAGCAGCAAAGCAGTGGCTTCGCTGCGAAATATGCAGGTATTAAAGCATGCCATGCACCGTTGCATCAGGCAGCAACAGCAGCGCACCTAGCGCATCGCCAAACTGTATTGGATATCCTTCATCGTCGCCCTCTTCGTCATAGCTTGCATCTTCAAATTCGTCCTGCAACATCACGGTGCGCAGCAATCAGCATGTGGGCGGAGGTGCTTGAACCTACGAGCAACTATGACATGAAGGCCCACACATGGGCACTGCATTTGGGCTGTGGTACCTCTGGTTCCCTGAGTGTACACAGGAGTCACGTGCGGCTGCTGCCGAGGCCAACTCACATCATCGGGCTCATCTGCATCGCCGCTGCCATGCTCCATGGTCAGAGCGGCCCCATCGTCCTCTGCATCATGCATGCTCTGGTCGTCGCTTGCATCCCCATGTGCTGGTATGGGCGTGTTGGGGGCAGAAGCACGCCTCACACCTGTGTCTCCATCGCCTTGCATGCGTCCAGCCGCCTCAACTGGCTGCTGCGCGTGGCTTTGCACTGCCGCTGAAGCATCAGCTGCTTGCTGTGCTGCAGGCCCCGCTGCTTGATCAGCGCTGCGCTCAGGTGCAGGGCCCGGGTGTTGCTGCGCAGCTCCACGCATGCCTCCTCCGCTGAGCAAGAAGGCAAGCGCGAGGTCCATGTTTCCAAAGCGCCTCAGTGCCTGAGTGGCAGACTCCGCATCAAAGCCCATTTCTGTGAGCTGGTTGAGCATCGCCTCTGGGGAGGGACGAGCGCGGCGACGCGGCCCATACACCTGCACAAGCCACCGTCATTGTGTCACCAGACATCTGCATTAGCAGCAGGCACAGCGCTCGCTGCATGCCATGTGTGCCATATGTAGCTGATCTACGGCAGCCACTGCTGCAAGGGCGGCTATATTGAGGTGGTTGAACAAGGTAAGTTGAAGAGCGGAACCTGCAGCATGCGGTCCAATAAGCCTGCACCTGCTGCAGCTGCTCCTGAGTGGGTGGCTCTGCAGCATCTGCATCGTCCATGTGCTGCAGCACCCACTCAAGCGCAGCCTCCACGTTGTCCTTTGTAAGGATGAGCGCCTTGCGCACCACGGGCTCAGGGAAGCCCATGTCTGTCAGCTGCGAGATGTTGCTGGTACTGGGCTCTGGCACAACAATGGGCTGCGGTGCTGCCTGCTGCAGTGCATAGTGCCATTTGCAGGTCAGGTGGTAGCCATGAAGCACACACCAACGCACAGCAGCACAGGTGAGTTGGTTGCAGCAGAGCAGCTGCTGCACCTCTCGATAGCGCATACGCGCCACAGCAAAGACATTTGATACTGGCTGCTGGTTACCAGCGAAGCGCCAGCGTCACTTGCCTGCTCCGCAGGCTCCTCCTCCCCTTCCTGCTGGCCGCCTACAGCCACCCCTCCCGGTATAGCCAACGGCGCGCCCCCCATCACTTGCTCCAGCAGGCGCACAAGATTGGGGTCCATGTCAGCTGTGTTCATCATGTCGAGGGTGTTGAACATGCGGCGTGGCCGTGCGGGGGGTTCATCCTCACGCAGCTGCCCCTCCTTGCCCTGCCTGCGCGCCTCTGCCACGATGGCTTTTCGGATGGTCGCTGCATCTGGGGCCTGCATTTGCAGTGAGCTCGGCCGTTAATCCATGCCACTTGTGCATTGTATGGCCAGGTTGCTGATAGGAATGCAACTGCATGCAAACATGTGCTGTATAACATTGACCACTGAATAGCTGCTTTGTGACGTGTGCTTCAGTGCCTGACGGCCTCTCCATGCAGGTCTGCTTGCATGGCATGTCGCACGATGCAGCAATGCACAAGCACCGGTGTGCTCTCCAACCGCTCTGGCTCTGGCGGCTCCTGTGCAAACAGCAGCACCAGGTCGTCACCAGGCAATACTCCTGCATCGTGCAGTGAGCCCTCTTGCAGCAAGCTGTCTTTGTAGACCTGCATGGAGTATTGAGAACGTGAGTTGGGTTGGGCTGCGCGGTTTAACATGAGCATTGCTGGAGGCACTTACACACAAGCCAGTAATCCTTGAATAGCTTGGCAGCAATGCCTCCCTCTATCAACACACCAGCCGCTGCCTGTCCGGGGCAGGCACTGCCAGACGTCCCTCCTTATGGTGTGAATACAGCAGCTCTTTCAGTTGCAGCACTGTGATGTCTGTGCTCAGCCCTTCCAGTTTCAACGTGCCCTTGAGGCTCCTCAGCGTAAGCTCCATGTCAGCAGCTGCAACGTTCAGCGTGCCTCAGGCGCTTCACAGTTGCCTGCCAGCAGCTATGCCTGAGTAGCAGCTGCCTGTGCTTGGCAGAGCGCCACCCCTGCTCACACACAAGTGCTTGACGCTACTGTATTGTCAGAAACGGACAGCAGGGTACCAGTGGCACGCCTGATTGAGCATCGTCAACGTAATGGTTAACAACCGTCCCTACAGGATGAGCCTGCGAGCTGGTCTGGCCTGACTGAGCCCCACTGATGTGTGTCACTTTGCAACCAACTCCGATACGAGTTGGGGTGACGAGCAGATGCCCTCGCTGCGTGACGCTTCGAGATCGAGCCTTAAATGACTGCGCCAGCTCATTGTTGCACCGTCCACTGGTGATCGCACTGCCCGCAATAGCTTACCGCTGGTTTCCATCAGCACACCGGTGAGCCCCTTGCGCGTGTCCGCGCTGCCTCTAGCGCCAGGCAGGTGCACCATAGCACAGGCGTTGCTGATTGCTACCCTTAGTGGGGTGGTCCTGGGTGTCTGCACAAGTTATACACTTGTTCGAGCGTGACGTGGCAAGAGCGATGGCACGATTTCTGACGGCCGTGGGGCTGACAATGGTGCTGACGAGCGTGCTTCCTCAAGCGGCTGGCGTGGACTGGCAGTGGCGGAGCGGCCGGGCAACCCATTATGGTGGGCCAGGCGATCCATGGTGAGCAGCTGGGCTGACTCATTGCTTGTGCACCTGCTGCGCCAGTGACTGCGATTTCACCTCGAATGGGCCCTACCATGCTTGCACACAGGTCAATAATGACTGGATCCTGTGGCTATGGCTACCTGGATGAAGCAGTGGGCACGGGCTGGGATGTGGCAGCTATGATTGACGTGGATCCAAGCTATGCTGGGAGCTGCGGGTCAGTTCACAGTGCCCTGCACGGCTGACAAGTGCTGCTTCTTCCAGATTTTGCATTCTGTTCAACCGCGAGCGATGCAGATGATGTGCATTCCATTGCAGCTGCTACATGCTGAAACCCATGCTCACTGCTGCAAACCCACATGCGCATGCAGGCGCTGCTATGAGATCGCCTGTGACCCAACTTGGATCAGTGACGGCTATGGTCAGAAGTTGGACCGCTCAAGCATCTGCTACGACTCATCTGCTTCTCTTGTCGTCATGATCTCCGACACGTAAGTGTGCATGGCCTTGCTGACCTTGCACACCACCTTCTGCCTGGTAGCAGGTCGCACCCCGCCCTTCATCACTGCAAGAGCATGTGTCACTGATGCAGTGCTGGAAGCAGTGGCTGCTAGTTAGCGCGTCACTGCGTTGTTCGTGTGGAAAGATGTTGGTCGGCATACGATCGACAGCAGTGCTGTTCTTGACTGCCACAGGTGTCCTTGCTATTACCCATCCAATGCTTACAGCAACAAGCGGTGGTGCTGTGGCGACACATTCCATTTGGACATCAGCACATGGGCGTTTGAGAAGGTTTGGAGGTTCCTGTGCTGGTGTTGGACGCACTTGCTAGCAACAATGCGTGGGTGCCAGTTGACAAAGTGCTCGCACACCAGCCTCCACAAGGTGCACCACATGCCATTCTCAGCATGGGACCTCTCTTGACATCCCCATAGGCCTGTAGACTCATGTTTTGGGCCAGATCGTTACCAAACTGGTTGTGCCATATGCAGCTGGCTGAAGTCAAGTACGGCGTCATTGGCATGAAGTTCAGGGAAGTACCTTGTTCCTACCGCCCAAGCAAGCCCGCCACCTTGCCAGTTGGCAAGGAACGGTCGTGGCAACCAGCCTCAACACCCAGCGGCTGGCAGGCTTCATGGGACCAGCGCCCAAAGACGGCAGTCGTCACGCCGTTACCACCCCGCTCCTCATTTACTGACGGCAACGTCTCTGCTTCTGCTGGGTCATGGTCAACCAATGGAGGCGGCAACAAAGGCGATGATAGCAGCAACAGCGGCAGCAGTGCTGGTGGCGGCAGCTCGGGCGCCATCAACATCTGGTATGGCGGGCTGCAGCCTGGCTGGTCGGAGAGTCAGTTCAGCTGGAGTTCATGGTCCTGGCAGGACAGCGCTGGCACAAGCGGGGGCCGTGCTGACTGTGGTACCGTGTACAGCAATGGCGGCACCAGCTTCCAGGGCAGCCAAGGCTCCTTCTCTGGCAAGACGACCCTTGAGTTTAAGGTCAAGAAGGTGGGGGTTGCTTACCAATCGCGCAGCTGATCATACTTGTTGCAAGGCAGTGTTGGTGCCAGGACGCTAGTCGGCAATTACTGCACATGCTGGGGTCCAAGCATGCATGTCTTCTAATCAACCCGCCGTGCTAGGTTAATTTGATGTCATGCATTGCCGCTGCACGCCATCACGCAGGTTGACAACAACATACCAGCATTCACCGTCAAACTGAGGTCAAGCAAGGTGACAACAACGCTCTTTGTATTGATCATGTGGGAACGTTGCTGGCACCACGTTGTGCGTATACCGTGTGCAGCACTTGAGGTTACCAAGTGTGCCTCAGCATGTGTCGGGAAACCACACGTGCAGTATTATGCTGCTAGCTGGCTCCACAACCAATGAACATCTGATGCCGATCAATAATGCCTTTCATGTGCGTGTGTGCTCCCAACTCCCCGCCGTGCCAATCATCACAGGGTGACTGCCGCGCCTTCCAACTCAATGGCTTGTGGCCCAACTGGCAAGGTGACTGGATCAAGTTCACAATCTACCTGGGCAGCTTCAGCTGGGACCAGGGCTGGCAGAGCTCGCCAGTGACCTTCAACGGCTGCAGCAGCAACATTGGGGCCTGGGACGTCAATAAAGTCGAGTTAAGCAGCACTGGCGCTGGCAAGTGGCTGTGCATCGACGCCCTAAAGATATATTGATTGAATTATTTGCGAGGCAGCATTGTGAACATGTCACTCATGACATGCCACAAGGTGCCCGCATGATCCCATGCAGCCATCAGAACTGGCTGGTGCGTCCCTGTCAAGCTATGCCTTTATGACTATTTGGGCATTAGCCCGTGATCACATTCACCATCACCTGGTATTCTTCATGATACTGGAGCGCTACCAACTTGTGTGGCATGCCACTCATGCCACACGCTGTTTGCTATGCTGCGGCTGTAGCCACAACAGTCAAGCATCCGCGCAGGCTTGCACATGCAGGCAACATACAACATAGCAACAATAAGCAGCACTGTTTGGATTTGAGTCGCATATGGCGGGTATTGGCGCTGTGACATGCCGTAGAACCGCAAACACTACATTCACCAAAATATGTTTAGCCCCATTCCCTTTACCATGTTTGGTGCATTGTGCATGCATGCACTTGCTAGACCATTGCTTTTGGCAGTAACAGGCTGCATGATAGGTGTTTTGTTGGTACTGCACAGTACATGTCAATTTATGTGCCTTGGACCATGTTGTGGTGGTTTTTGACTGACCACATGTGCAATGTCATGCACAGAATGCACATGCTGCTACACTCGCAAAACTACAGGCACATGTGGCTCACCAGTCCCTGGAATGCAGGCACATTCAGTCCTTGTGAATGCATCTCTTGTGCACCAGATCCCTTGAGTCTCATTTGCAGGGGCAGGGGCTACTTTTTGATGCAAGGTGTCATGAAGGGAGTGCCATGGAGCCATTTTGCTCAGTTATTGTGGCTTGCGCTGCAGAGCCTGTTTTGTGTAAGACTGCCTGTTTGTGCACATGGCACAAGCGCTTGCTTCTGCAACGTCTGGGTGGTGATGCTGTCTTGCTGGTGGTGCGTTTGGCTGCTATTTTCCGCTTTTGGTTGTGCCGGCATTCAGCACGCTGCCATTGTCAGCACTCGGTGCACACTGATACATGCATCACGTTTGCACGCTCATGCCCTTGTGCTGAAACTGCACTGGTGTGAATGGGCGTTTCAGATGTTAGCCTTTCAGTTCAATGCAGGATTATTCACGTCATGACATGCAGTCCTTGTATGTGTCAATTACGCTACATCCCATTGAGGTCAATCTGACAGTGCTGTCTGTCCAGTGTCCAGCGCTACTGCAGATGCCATGTGCAATGACAAGCTTGTGATGCAGCAGGAGCACCAAGGACAAAAATGGCCCATGAATGGAATAATCAACAAACAGACTTGTTGCTCTTTGTGAGGGTGTACATGCTGACAGGCATTGCAAAACCAGCTTAGCTTGGCCCCCAAGGGCGCTGAGGTGCCATTGAACTGTATACAACTTCAATATACAGGCCCTCATCCTCCCACAGTTCGCTGCAACACAAACACTGACAATGACTTTAATCATCACCTCGCTGGACCAATAGCCCAACAAGCTTTTTGCAAGTCATCAAAAGCTTGCACTGGGCTGGTAGCTGACCAGATGCTGCCCAGCACTGCCACCCCAGCAAAACCCATAGCATGAGCTTGCAGCACATTGTCAGCAGTCACGCCACCAAGGGCAATAACATCGAACGGCAGTGTCGGCAGTGCTGCATGCAGTGCATCTGAGCAAAATCCTGCTGCTACATAGCCTGGCTTGCTGATGCTGTCAAACACAGGACTGAAAAAGGCATATGTAAGGGCGCCCCACTCGTGCTGCATGTCCTCGACACAGTGGAAGGAAGTTGACTGCGTGCGCCCACGCTGCAGTGCGTACAATGGAGGCTGTGGCCGGTCTGCCTCTCGGTAGTGAATGCCCTGAGGCTTTGCACAAAGAGTGTGTACATGCATCATGTTGGGTTCGTTTTCCATTTGGGTTCAAGTACTGATGGTGTGGTTCTCAGCTATTAGCAGTGCAATAGTGCCAGCATCAGCAGTCAAGGGTGCAGCTTGGCCACCATGCTATCCATGTGCATGGCACCACAACGTAGCGCAGCCAGCATCACTAGGACTACGCGCCTTGAGTTGGTAGCTGTCCACCAGCTCATGGTGCTGATGCACCACCACGCGACAGCGGAATCGGGGCTCCAGCTCATCCAGGTAGCTGGCTAGATTGGCTGCGCCGGGCCAGCTGGGCTTGCGCAGATGGAGGCATTTCAGACCGCGCTGGAGCATCGCATTGGCTTGCTTGATTTCGTGGGGCCCAGGAAGGCCAGGAGGCGTGATGACAATGAGCTGCATGGTTGGGGCATTCTTATGCAGCAAGGCTCCCATGTCCAGATCAGGATGCCCTGCTGCGCCGCACCATCACTGCAGTTGCGGAGACTGGCCCGTTGCAGCGTCCCTATTGGTAGCTTGGCTGATCTGTTGAGTCAATCAGGCAAGTGTGGACGTCGAGTATGCAACTACTCAGGAAGCTGCCTGCACAAAATGCAGCAAGTTCAGCAAGGCGGGAGCACGTCACAATCGTGCATTGCCTGCACGATGCATCAGGAATGCAAACTACAGTCAAACAAGTGCTAATCCAAGCAATAGGGCCCGCATTGCGTTTGCTTGCGTGTGCCAAAATTTAAATTGTGCACTGCGCCAGCTGCACGTCGTATCTGCAACCAGGCGCGCAGCCGCCTCAGAAGAGCACTAGACAGCCATACAAATCTGTACTGGCGGCATGCTGCCCAAGGGCAGTGCTACTGGTTCAGACAGCAGGAGCACAGCGGCGCTGCTCCTTCTGGACGTGGCTGGTGCACGCAGCTACATGAAGGACCTGCATCAGTCGTACACCAAGCTGCTGCGAGAACGAACTGCCATGCATGACACCATCAGCAGGCTCCAGCGGCGCTTGGCGCTTGCATTGCAGGTGCGAGGCTGCGAAAGATGGCAGTTTACACCATCACATGGTGGTGCAATGCACCAGAGCAGCAGGTTCATGCTACTGCTGGCATGGCGCTGCCCTCAAGTGGAGATGTAACGCGTTGAGCTGACAAACTGCAATGTCACGTCCAAAGGCACAGGCAACAGGTACTGACGCACCCCAGCAGGCGGACTTGTTGGCAGACACTACCCAGGTCCAAGGAGCAGCGGCAGTAGCAGCGGCAGTAGCAGCAGCAACGGCAGCAGCAAGACAGCCAATCGTGCAGGAGCAGCTGCGAGCACTGCATGAGGAGAACTTGCGGCTCCAGGTGCAGCTCAAGCAGGAGCGCGGCGATCGCCACCACTGGCAACAACAGCATGATTTGCTGCTGGGCATGTTCAGGTGTGCATGGTGTATAACCATTGGCTGCTATAGGAGTCATTGAAGGCGGCCCGAGTACTTTTGCAAAAACATGATGCATGTAAGGTCTTATTGCTCCTGCACGATGCTCCATTATCTTGTGTGCAATAACTGTGTACCTTGCACAATCACCCTGATGCCAGTGTGTTGTTGCGGCTGCAGGCGACACCAGACACTCTCTGAAATTGAAGCGGATTTGTCAGAACTTCCCACACCGCCAGCATCTGACACCATGCCGCCTCAGGATCAGAGCGCCAGCACTGGCTACAATGGCACCCTGCATGATGCCAGCGAAGACAGTGCAGAAGACAGCAGCTGCAGCAGTACTGCAGCACATACCATGCAACAGCAGCATCCAAGGGGTGCGCAACTGATTGCCAGTGCTGCTTCTGAGCCGGACGTGTGGCTCAGGGCGACCAATGCCACTGCTGCAGCTGCACACAGGCACAACCCTTGCAGATCAGCTGCCAGAAGGGATGCAGTTCCTGCAGGCAGGGGCAGCTACACTGCTGAGTACAAGGACAGCAGTGCGCAGCGCAGGCACTCCTCCAGGGTGAGGCAGCAGCTGTTTGTCGGGCCTCATGATCAACAGCCACCAGGGCACCTGCAGCACAGCCATGCTGGCAGGGCAGCCGAACCTCAAACTGCATTCATCCAGCCAGGCAGCAACAATCAACACGCTGTGAATGCTGGCTACCAGCGCTCCAAGCACCAGCACATGGCAGGCGCCTCCCATCCACGCAACAGCAGCAAACAGGCACCCACCAGCATAAGCTACAGTCTACCAGCAAATGATGGGGCTGCTGTGCAGAGACAGCATGGCAGGAGTGGCGCCTTCACCCAGCATATTGAAGTCCATGCAACCGGCAACCGTGCTTTCAGAGGCAGCAGCCCGGATGAAGGCAGCATGGCAGTTGACATGCCGCACTACCTCACACATGGCAGGGCAAAACAGCCCTCGTGGCGCCAAAGCAGCACAGCCACTGGTCTACACTCAGGCATGCCACGCTCTTGGCAGCAGCTGCAGCAGGCCTGCACAGCTGCTGTTGCACAAGAGCACCACGGCGCCAGTATTGCAGCTAAGCAAGGCCGAGGCACCAACAGGTCACACGCTCAATGGACATGCAGGAACAGCAGCCCATCAGCAAGCAGTGGTAGCGACTTGGCAGGGTGCTCCAGTCACGAGGGTGATGAGAGCTCATGGGAGGAAGATAACGAGTCGCTGTCCCAGGCCCAGCCCCCTTCCGTTGCGCAGTCACACTCCAGCATGCTTGTGTCCAATCAGAAAACGCGCACGGATGAGTGGCAGCAGCAACAGCAGCACCAGCAACACGAGCAGCAGCAGGACAATGAGCAACAGACAGCAGGGTTTGGCAGCCAAGCGCCCAGCAGCACCACCCGCTATGTTTTTGCAAGCAGCCATCAATATGTGGTTGCGGACCTGGCATCCACAGCCGCCGAGGATCCTGCTGCAACAGGGCAAACTGCAGCAAGGCGCGATGTTGGAGCTATGCCAGAGCAATCACCAGCAGTGGCTCAAGGTCAGCCACAGGGCACACCATCCTTCTCACAGTTGCAAGCGCAACTAGCAAGCAAGCTGCAGCAGCTGCAAGCGCAGCTGCAGGAGGACGAGCCTGCTGCAGCTCATGAGGTTCGCACTGGTGCGCAGCAAAAGCACATTGCTGCTTCGCCAGCCCGTCCTCCCATGCCACGCCCTGCACCAGCCCGACGTGCCGCCAGCCCCATGCCAGTGCAGCAACGTGCTCAACACTTGGAAGCTCGTGTAGGGCACTTGCACTCAGAGATGAGTGGCATGTGCAGAGGCAAGGTGGCGCAGCTTGCAGCAGGCCGACAGTGGTCACTAGGCGGTAAAGCAGCAGTGTAACACACGTCTGTGCTGCAACCCCAGGCCTCATGCAGCCAAGTTGATGTTTGCTAGCGCTTGACTGGTAGTATCAGTACATGTCACTACATAAAGTGCACCTGTATTCTGGGGGAAGACGGATTGCAGCACACACCTTCAAATGTGGGTTGAGCAATTATGCAATGCACCATATGTCATGCTTGACGTGCGGTGCAGGCTTCACACCGACAATACATGGTGTTGCAAAAACAGACATGCCATCATGCTGTCATGATGCACCACAGGGTGGCAATATGATTGAGCTGTGAGACACCACTGAAGCAGGGCACTGCTCAGTGGGTCCCCCACTGCAGGTGCACTCTAGCATTGCATCAACAATTGTAACTAGGGGCAGCTCTGGTATGCAGGCAGCTGCACAGGGTGCAACAACAATGTAAGCACAAAATCAAGTCAAAGAACGCCGCAGGAAAAAGGTAATGTGAATGCAAACCAGCCTGGCAACCACAGTGTTTGACAGCTACTTGATGGTGTGGCTGATGGTGGCATTGGGAGCGTGCAATGGGTGCTGCATACATCAGGACTGTGCACAGTAACAGCATAAGCATGGAGAGACTGTGTCGGCAGCTGAAAAACCTCAAACCGCGCACTACAATAAGGATTTGACTTGCAAGAGCCCTGTAGCGTCTGAGCTGTGCAGCGCGTCAGCTGCCCACATGCAGAACACCAATGCGCAAGCTCATAACAGGCTGCACACTATCCACCACAACCGAGCGATGATCGCACACATGGTGCCCTGCGCAGGCTAAATACATGCAAGCATCCAGGGAGCGTCTACACTGCAGCTGGCGCAGCGAGTGCTATAGCTAGTGCAGTACGCCCTGCAGCTGTTGCACGCAGGTGCTTTGGACATTTAGCTGGTGGGAGCAGCAGTGTTGTGTGAGTGTGCGCGCAGTGGTGCTGTGCACTACTGCGGCCAGCTCGTGCATAGTGGCGTCACAGGCAAGCTGCTGCTCCCCTTCCTCAAGTGGCGCTGCACCAGCAGCTGCACCGTGTGGGGCTGCTAAATAAACATGTCTGAGCAGCGAGACTACCAACCTGTCAGCAACGCGAAGAAGGCCCAGAACGACAGGTGCGGACTGCACTTATGCATGTAAGCAGAGGGTGCCCTCTGATCCTGATGGGTGGTTTGCGGCGCCACGGCATGAGCGTCGCATGATGACACAAACGCACGCGGTCACTTTCTGAGGGCATAAGGGCGTTGTGTCAAGCACAGAGACAGTGCAGGAATACAGTGGCGTGGAATGTCGGGTGTCGCTGTTTAGGTAGCTGGCCCGAGTCTTGGTGGATCAGTGGGGCCTCATTGATTCGTTTGTGCCACGCAGCAGCGCGGTCTGCAAGCATGCACAAGCCTACATGCGCGAGGACTGCCCTGCCCTCGGCCAAGGCGTCGTTGTTTGATTGGCACACACCCCTTATGCAACAGGTGCGCATCAGGACAGTGCGATGGCGACAAGCAGAACCTCCAGCTGAAATGTCACACACTCATGTTTGCCTACCATCCACAGGTGCAAGGGCATGTCAGGTGCAGTCGAGCCATGCCCTGCCGTGCTACAGAACCCGGGGGTAACGACGAGTCCCAGCGAGCACGACCTGGTGGCAGCCCTCAGCTGCCTCCACGGCCGCCCGAGGAGGCACCAGAGCCACCCAACACCACATGCGCAGATCGCAGCAGCAGTAGAGGTCGGGGTGGTTGCCGACTGCAGGGTACGCAGCGGGGCCTGCTGCCTCCTCCACCTCCACCGCCCTCCAATGAGCGGTTGCTGGCCAGCGCAATCGCTTACAGCGGCATGCTGGGCACCATTGCATGCGCTGCAGCACAGGCTGCACATATTGATGCATGGGGCAACTGGCATTGGGACGTGCACGATACCGCAGTGGCATTGGCCATCGTGGCACCGGCCATGGTGCTGAATGCTGCACTCATCGTACCAGACTATAGCAATTGGCGCCTGCCTGACGCTGAAGTGTTAGTGGCCATGCACGAACGGCAGCCACGTTCAGCTACAGGTGAAACATCCAGCTCAGCAGCCTTAGTGCCAACTGCGGATGCAGCAGGCAATGCAGCTAATGGTGCATCGCCTTCAGGCCGGTTATCTAGCTTAGGGGTGCTGCCAGCTTCGCAGTGGGGCAGGCAGCAATCACAGACCACACAGCGGCAGCTTCCGCGGTGGCAGCGCTGGAAAGATGCTTGCCACCTGGCACAAGGCATGCTGTTGGCGTCGAGCAGCCCTGCTGTGTCATTGAACCCTGCTCTGGGTGCTATCGTTCTGGGACTGGACGCGCTGGCAGTCGAGCTCTTGTACAGATCAGTTTTGCTGCAGCTGCTGGGAGGCTGGATGACAGACAGGTGAGCATACAAGCTTTGTGCATCGCCGTTTTGCACCTTGACACGCAGCTTCAGCCTGGTGTTCAGTTGCTGCAGCTGATGCGCAAACGCCAAGCTCCGCGCACGCGTGCGCGCGAGGCCCCACTGTTGCAGCGACGCCAGCAGCAGCACATTGACCAGCGCGGCTGCGTACACAGCACCCAGGTTGCCTGAGGCCACGAATGCGGCACCCAGCGCAGTGCTTTGCAGCAGCTCACGCGCGCCTTGCACCACCTGGCTCAGCACGATGGCACTGGCAGCGCCGCCAGAGCTTGGCAGCGCCAGCCTCTCGCCTTCACTGGCCCTGTCCAT
>QQTW01002281.1_pt1 | contig 13855 bp, 18 predicted proteins | sample 1904831 | NCBI WGS metagenome assembly QQTW01 (sample SAMN09435610, study PRJNA476489) | Subsurface metagenome, whole genome shotgun sequencing project. | reverse complement strand
GGTGGGGAATGGCTTCCTTGCGCGTTTATTTCGAAAGTGGAGGGTATGGGAAGTTCGAGGGCCTTCGAAAAGTAAGCCCCAGGTAATAATATTAAAGTGTAGGTAGGTCAGGGTGCATGCGCTGCAGCAGCAGATGATCTTCTGTGCCTGCTGCGTGGAACCCGCCAAGCGAAAAGGAAAATGTCGCAGGACGCGGGATGGGCTTTCGATGCGACGGCCGCACCCGGTTTCCCTTTCCTTTCGAAGCTCTCCTTTTTCTCGAAGATTGCTGAATGTTTGGGAATTGGTGATTGGCGGGGATTGTTTACTTTGATAGCTGCGATCTTGTCGCGCGTTGTTGATGCGAGGGGTTCGAGCGAATCGGGTCCCGGCGTTGGCTGGTTGGTTAGGTTTTTGGGGAGCGATGTGACGAGTGGATGGTGATTGTTGGTCTAACGGCGAGGTACGAAGCACGAGGGACGGACTGTGCGGGGGATGGTGCTGTGCTTTGTCTTGTTGTATGTGGTAAGGCTGTTCAGGGTAAGGTATGTATGTAACTGATCGACCAGAGATAGAATGTTCTTCTTCACACTGGTAGTTACTCTCGAGTCCTAAGGTATTTTTTTGTGTAAGAGATCGTCCGTCCAATCCACGACGGAGAGCGTCTTTATATTCACATCCACAAATTATAATCCCCGGTCTTTTCAACTATTACCAGGTAAGGTAGGCTATCTCATGTATCACCAACTACAACCGTCACCCGTGTGCAATTGATGACTTGTATGAACGCTGACGGAGGGCTACACATTAAGGTTCGAGGCAAGGTACATGTTCTCGTCGATAGAACTGCTCGATGACAATCCGAAAAGAAGATGTATGTTCCTGAGGCTGCACTTGGGAAGGCGAGGACAAGGCGACTGTGCATGCAGAAGCGACTTCATGTATACCTTACCTTAGGGTTGTGCTTAGTCATGTGTAATCCTCGTCGCTTAAGGTTCGCTACGAAGCTAAGTTGCCTCACCAATTTTTGGACAACTAGAGAACCTGACACGATAATAATATATTCTCCTGCATAAGACATAAGCCTTCAGGCTGTAGCTTGGGATCATGGCCGCTGTTATTACGCCTCCAGGTGATTGCACGCTGTCTGACCAAGAACCTCTCTCCGACGAACAAATTGAGCAGCTTCTTCTCGACGCCGAAGAGAGACTGAGCGCCGCCCAAAGTCAGGGAAATGACTTTAATGTCGCGCCAGGGTCGGGACAGGGTCATATGTCGACTAAAAGGAACGTTGATTTCAGGTTTGCCCATTGACCCTTTCCACCCTATTGAGCAAGTAAACTGGCTAATTGCTCTGTGAAGACTTCCAAAGCTTCACATTGGACAAGCTGCGAAGCCATACATTGTCTCCAAGGGAGATATTGCACACGTCGACTCTTCTCGGCTAGTTAGCAATAAGGAAAGACAGCACTCGGATGGGCCTAGGAGGGTGGAGGACCCTGTGTTCACGAAAAGAGTAACGAAAAACGTTTGTCTCCCTTGCGTCGCAGTGTTCTTGCCCATGTCTATGAGGAAAGCAACCCATTCTTTTCCTTGATCAGAATTACGGTCTCGTCTTGGGTACCGCTCTGTTTCCATGAAAGCATACATATTACATAGTTACTCTGAGGCATTCGGTTACTACCCTGTTATTGAACAATTGAATATGTCTGTATGGATAGCTAATGACATGCCCTAATAGCAAGAGAAAGCTACTGCTGGCCCGGACTGGTTCGACCTACCTCGAACAAACCTTACGCCCGAACTGAAAAAGGATCTTCAACTCATCCAGATGCGCTCAGTCCTTGATCCTAAGAGACATTACAAGAAAGAAACTTCTAAGGCAGCAGCTCCGCCGTTCTCTCAAGTAGGGACTATCCTAGAAGGTCCCACGGAGTTCTACAGCGCAAGGTTACTCCAACGAGAAAGAAAGAAGACTCTGGTGGAGGAAGTACTGGACGCAGAGAAGGCATCGGGTCGTTTCAAGCGCAAATACGATGATATACAAGCTAAAAAGACAAGTGGCAAAAAGGCCCATTACAAGAAGTTAAAGGCGCAGAGATCCAGCGGGGTGCGCAAGCCTTGAAGCACCGTACGACAACTCGGATTCAAGACCCTGTCGAGTTCGGTTCCAAGCCATGCACCCTCGTGCTCCATATTGCTTCAGATTGACATTGCGTCTGTTCTTGAAGGCCTAGAGGTCGGTCTTGACAAGCACAAAATCAATGACACGTGGGACCTGGCATCCTGACAACTTCGAGGGGTCCATCTGGCTTCTCGAATCCAACCAAGATCAACCCTCGATTACATCATTCAGATCTACCTTCGCGAGGCAAATGAATCAGTCAGAACCGGCTCGTGGCGTTCACGACGGGAAGTACAAATATCAGGAGAGCTGCTTGGTAATGCCAAACGATGACGATGGCTAAACCGGCGTTGTCCACGAGCTTAAAGATCTTGCAAAATCTGATCCGAGGTTCTGGCCATCGAGAGGACTACTTCGGTGCTCACCGTGACATAACAATGAAGGATGCAGTGGTTCCGTCGATGGATGGATTGACAGAGCCTTCAACCACTATATATACGCAAGGTGTCTGCTTTAGCCAAGCCAGCGATGGCGATGAGTTTGACGAGCATGATCACAGGTTCTGGCCCCCAAATAGGGCTACCTCAGTGCTCCAGAGAAGGATTGACTGCTTATTGTCGTGGGAGCGTACTTCATACCGTACGCTTCAATGACGCTTCAATGACGGTTGTCTAAACATCAAGTTGATGCTCATGAGTACATTCGATTCGATTTCAATCATGATACAATTGAAGGAAAGCGAAGCCGTGCCCCAGATCACCCTGACTGCTGCTGGAAAAGTGCTTCTATAATCCCTTCCACTAAGGTCTGCATTTGATATGTTCTTAGCTCTCTGACATTCTTGGAATGAACACTGGGAGGTTTCACCTGCATGTCTTTAGCAGCTTGGTGTCCCGCTTCAATTACTTCTTCATGAGTTGCCTTGCCCTTTTCTATAACTTGGTGCAGTTGTTCGCCACCGAGCCCTTCCAGTCGAACATCGTCGCCGCGTGGCCCAGGATCGAGAACGGCGTTGTTCGTGACAAGGCTTAAGGCGAGTACTCGAATTCCACAATGTCGAGCCACTATAATCTCCGGTACAGTCGACATGCCTACCAAGTCTGCTCCAAGCCCGTGCAGCATTCTACATTCAGCTCTGGTCTCATAGCTTTGATATTATTATTAGCAGGATCGGGCACGCAAAAGCCCACAGTTGCTCCAAACCTTGGACCGCCTACGAATGCATAGACTCCTTCGTGAAGCTGCCTGCTCGCAGGGTGTTGGTCCATCCTCTTCCAAGCCATGTGAGCTAGTCGACGAAGCTCGAGATCGTATGCGTCTGATAGCGCGGGGAAGCGTGGACCAAAGGTGTCTGCATTGGGCCCACGCAATGGGTGAAGTCCCGCGAGGCCTACAAGGTTCAAATGCTGGGCGATCCATCAGGTCGTGTAGGGCCTCGGATATATGACGTTTGGAGTATACTCACATCGCTCATTACAACAATGTCGCCAACGTTGTAGGAGCTGTTCAAGCCTCCAGCAGCATTGGTTACTATACCGTCTTAGCCAACACCAGCGCCGGGCATATAGTCTAGGGTCCGCTGCGCATTACCAAGCATTGTTTGAACACCGAGTACCTTGAACACTCTGACGGGAAATGTGATCTGTTCCATTGCGTGGCCCTCATAAAAGCTGTAGCACTCGTGGTGAGCAGCAACTTAGATACATTTGATGGAGAGGCTGACTGTGCTCTGCCCACCATGAACACCGCCGGCGTCTCCTGCGAGCCTATCATCCCAAAGAGAAGCTTCCCCGCATGGCCCTTGACTATATGCCACCATATTCTGCCACTTTAGTCGTGATCGCCTACGTCACCCACTGTCTAGAGTAAACACCTACCTGTTGGCCTGGGAAAGTGCGGTATGTCCCCGTAGTAGAACTCGGCCCTTGGCGTGGCACGCACTGCATCGGCAAGACCTCCCAGCCCAGAACCGCAGATGATGCCAATAGCGGGAGTTCTCAGCTCTGGAGGAAGTGAAGCTCGCAAGTGCTGCACTGTTTCGGTTGCGAGCTCGAATACATCCGCAGAAGCCATACTGATTTACCAAGTCGGGAATAGGGGACTTGATAGTTCTCTGTCGAGCAGCGTAGACGGTGATCCATTTTCTGCCGGATAGATAATAGAGGCGGTGAACGCAAATATACTAGTGCGTATTTTACGCTAGATATCTTCCTTCTCTCAGGGCTCCAGAATCGAAGCTCCATTAGTGCCTTGACGTCCCCGAGCTTGTAGGAGTGAACAGCGGGCTATATATTTCACTGGGGCCATCATTGTAAGGCGCTGGGGTGGCCTGCAGTCTGTTCCACCTTCAGCACACTGCAAGATCAAGCTTGACTGCCTTCACTCGATAATATGTCACTCCCTGGCTATTGGCGATCCACATTTAGTGCTGTAAAACGGTTAAAGGTAAGTAGAAACCATCATTGCTCTGGTGGTATGCCCTCATAGTGACGGCTTTAGGTCTCCTCTCCAATATGGAGTCGCCCTCTCCGAGCTAGTCTATCCTCTACAAGTCAACTGCGAAACGCCGACCTTGCTGAGACGACACCCGTTATGTGTGTGGATACCGTTTTGGTTCGCGGAGGATATTGCTGACCAGCATGCAGTTCGGCACAAGCACAACCCATAGTACCAGTAGAACCCTTAGAGTGAGCCATCACAGACCTTTCACCGCTACCTTTTACTGATTGGGCGATATAGAAATGTGGTAGCAGCAGCGAACGAACAAGAAGACCAGCTTCGGCTGCCCCGAAGCGTCCAAGCTGTCTACCTGAGACCCCTCCGACGGACTCCCAAATACGGCGTCCCAGCTTGCGACTTACAACTGCGATCCTACAACGTCCGGAATGTTGATTTCTTTGCCGACTTTGCTCTTCGCGCAGCATACTACCTGAATTTGCCTGCGCGAGGTCCTGTACCACTCCCAAGAATTACCGAGCGATGGACTGTACCAAGGAGTCCTTTCGTCCACAAGAAAAGCCAGGAGAATTTCGAGAGGAGGACTATGCGTCGTCTGATACAGATACAAGACGCTGATCCAGAGGTGGTGGAGATTTGGTTGGCTTTCCTCAGAAAGCACGCTTACTATGGTGTCGGGATGAAGGCCAATATATGGGAGCATGAGAAATTAGGTTCGTCCTTCGCGCTCCGGCTGAAGCTTCCACGAGACTAATTTGAAGCCGCAGGTGTTGGCAAAACGATGGATGTAAGCCTGGAAAATCTTAAGCAAGTCCTGGAACCGAAATGGGCGCACTTTGGTCGGAAGAAGAACTTAGGCACGTCCGAGAAGGTGGTAGAGATGTTGAGCAGCGAAAGGTTCAGGCACACAGCGGACGCCCCTCTCAGTAAGCTCTAAGAGGTTGGAGCATGGTACATTGAGCCATATGGCGTATGGAGGCTGGGGTATGCGTGATTTTGGATTCTTTGTACCATATTCGTATTGTTGCGCTGGCCAGGAACACCGTACAGCCTATGTAGAATCGAGACTATAAACAGATTAATGGTACATAGCTATTAGCACCAATAGCGACTTTGATCTTGCAAAGGCACCGAGCTGGAGGATTGTTGACATCTTCAGGTGTGATAATCGTGATCACGCCTACCATTTGCCCCATAAAACGGAAGCACTCCGCGCTGTTGTCCGCTAGACATGCTTCCACTCCGCCAACGATATGCAAAACATCAACTGGGGACATGTCAATTGGGACAGCGGGTCAAACGGCGCCCTAGTGTTGTATCTCTTAATGGGTTCCGCCAGCAAAGCTCGGCACCCACACCTGGAAAGTCGAACAATGGGGTGATTTTTTCGGGCATACAGCCCACTGGAGTGCCTCACCTGGGTAATTATCTAGGCGCACTTAGACAATGGGCAACTCTCCAAGATGAAGAGCCTATTAATACGAAACTCATTTACTCAATTGTCGATCTTCATGCGATTACCACAAAGCCCGACCCGGCGCAGCTCCGGATATGGAGGCGTGAGACATTAGCGACCATGCTTGCCATTGGCTTGAACCCTGAGCGCTCTACAATATTTTACCAGTCTGCGGTACAATCTCAATCTAGAAACATGCTCCAAGTGTGTTCTGATGATGCCCCAGGTCCCAGCCCATACGGAGTTGATGTGGATCTTATCCTGTTCGGCCTCTGTAGGGTACTTGGCACGCATGACACAGTGGAAGGTAAGTAATCATAATACCCAAGCGTGGAATGTTAAGCTGACGGCGTGGCAGAGTAAACTCATGCTGCCAGATAATGTATCCGTCTTCGACAAAGGCGCTAGAGCAAAGCTCAAGCTGGGCTTATTCTCCTACCCTGTTCTGCAGGCAGCGGATGTTTTGGTCCACAGGTTGGTGCTCCGTCCCAAGCCGTTGATGCCGTAGCTGACCATGAGCAGAGCTACGAAGGTTCCTGTGGGCGAGGACCAGACGCAGCATTTGGAGTTCGCAAGAGAATGTGCGGTCAACTTTAATCACGCCTACGGCTCCATTCTCCCTGAACCTACGACTTTAATTTGTGAAGAATCACTCCCATTGCATGTTACGGCAAGTATATCTGACATCTCATAGCTCCTGCCAAGCGAGTCATGTCTCTGAAGGAACCGACATTGAAGATGTCCAAGTCACATGAGAATCCTCGATCAAGAATTCTCCTCACCGACAGCCAAGAGGAGATCAATGATAAGATCAAGCAAGCTTTAACCGATTCCCTGCCTGGAATCTCCTACAACCCTTCTACTCGACCTGGTATATCTAACCTGATTGAGATCGTACATCATCTCGAAGGCGGGGCCACGTCGTGCGAGGCTCTAGCAAGCAGCTTTGACTCTTTAAGCATAAGGCAGTTCAAGGCAGTCATAGCAGACCGCATATCAAGCAGTCTCCTTCAAATCCGTGAGAACTACAACAGAATCCTGAATACGGATGATGGACGATATGTCGATGCAGTAGCCGCTCAAGGAGCACTCAAGGCAAAGGCTAGCGCGGAAGATACTATGGTCTTGGTGCGTGAGGCTGTTGGCTTGTGAGAGCCTTTGGTCCTTCGCCGATGTTGCATTACTCTTGGAGTGAGCATCAATGGAGGCACTGCATTCAATCTGCGACAATATCTCAGATAGTTCCTTTGTGCTTTCGTTCAAGCTATAGAGATTTACAAGAATTGAGTAAGTACTGTGCCTTAGGCCGAGTAGATGTGATAATGCTGCTCATCAATGGTGTTTATGGTACGCCGTATTAAAAAGTCAAGGGCAGTACGGTAAACCATCAAAGCTCTTCATACCGCAAATAACTTTCCTAGCGAGACGTGATGACTGACCTACCTTTATATTTTCACGTTCCCAAATCAGAGAATGAGCCTGCAACCGCTGAAAGGCACTTTCAAGCCTAGCGGTGGTTATGTTTGCCTGTCATGCCTTTTCAAGCAAACGAGCCTACGGCCTCGGCGGAGCTTCCGGTACCAAAGTACAACAACTCAAGCTGCATCCGCACAAACTAGCGACACCGGCTTTGCCGTAGAAGGCGGTGCTTTACGCCATGCTCTAGGAGTACCTTCGAATGATCACTCGAAGACGGGTGCCCATGCTGCAACGGTAACGCCTCGTAGCCAGAAGGCTGCGAAGGGGGCTGGCACAAAAGGCAAAAAGGGCAACCATGACGCGGAAGCTAGCAGTGCAAAACCAGAGTCAAGTGGGCAAGAAGGGAAGCAGAAGCAAAAGCAGAAGCAGAAGAAGAAGAAAGCAACTTCTCCGCCGGCTGGCGATGCGCCTGCAACCGGAAAAGTAGGGATGACCCCAAACTCGACTACCAAAGCCGGAAAGGCAACCTCGAACAAGAAGCCCAAGAGTTCAGAAACATCCATATCGAAATTAAAGATCCAGACCAGAAACCGTCGACCAAGGCTAGCAAGACCTCACTCTGCGTATGACCCGGAGAAAGAAGCCAAGCCAAAGGTTTCAGTTGACGACACAGAAGGCTTGATCCGGGCTTTCCAGGATCTGGATCGCGAAAAGAAGGAACGTAACTTGGATTACGTACGGCATGAGGTCACTGAAGATCACCAGCTGGCCAGCACTACAGGAGAGAACGAAAGAGCCCAGCCGTCCAAGACGCCAGTACCCAAGTCTCTGGCCCGAATGGTGGTTGCGAAACGTGGGGATCCAAATCTTCGAAAGATTGCCGCACACATTGCGACTCTCTCGGTAAAACTAATTTCGGATAAGAGGAGTCTTGCCGAAACGGGAGACGTGTTGAAGCGAGTGCGAGATGGACCACAGAATAACAAGGTTCAAAAGCGCGTTGAGAAGACGGCAGAAAAGGTGTCAGCCACCAAAAAAGCGTTAGAGGCTGCTTTGATAGCTCGGAAGGGGTTGCTTGAGGGCTACGAACCCGCTGAGAAGGATGCACTCGCGTCTAGAGCGAAATCGGTCAGGAAGGTGGCGAGTGCTCGCAATCTTGTTAGGAAAAAGCCATCTGACTCAAGCAAGACGGTAAGCATCATCAATGGCTTCTTGCGTTCTCAATCTGATTAGTTCTCGTCCAGTCCACGAAGACACCCTCTAAAGCCTCCCGGCCACTGGCCTCCTCCAAGTCGAAAAGAATCCGGCTGATACCTACCACTGGGTCAGTCAGGAAGCCGAAACCTGCTGGGTCCCCGATGTCTGCAAAGAGTCTCTCCCAGGTGGTAGGTGTCAGGTCACTTGAGGAGGCTATGAAACCAAAACCGCTCGGTGAGACCAAGGGTATGATAAACACGGAAATCCATCAGGTTGAGGCCGAAAAATTGGTTATAGAACGTAAGCTATCAAATTCAATGCTCCAGGTTAGAATGATATTGACTTGGGTAGCGGTCGAGGTTGCGCAATCACCAGTTCCAAGCTTGGCATATGGCCTCGAAAGGGTCCTGTTCAAGTAAGCGGCTTCAGACTCGAGGCCAATTTAGCTACATACTAATATCAGTGCAGCCCGGGAGTTTACCACGTCCAGGACCCACGGTCACGTGTATTCAACTTCGATCCCTACCTGCAGACAATCATGCCAGTGGCAGAGTTTGATTTCAACGCGCTGAAAGAATACATTACTTCTTCTAGGGATGAGTCGCTTAAGGCGATTGCACAAGAGCATGGCAAGAAATATGTGGGTTCGTCATCAAGTATGACAGGGGCTCTTGCGCATTTCCACTTCTTGTTGTCCCAGTGGCGACCAATCAACACATCTATGCTGTCGCAAGGTTTTCCAGACAAGCTGAGATCGTTCACTCTCCTGCAACGGTGTCCGTCGGCAATATTCCTGCGGTTCAAGAACGGAACCTACGCTATCGATGCTGATAAAGAGTTTGACACTGCGAATATCCTGAGCATGCTTGGAAAGTCTATGGAGAAGTTACTGACGCTGTCCACCGACGATTATGAGCGGTACCGTAAAAGTACTTCAGGGAAAGTGTCGGACGAGGAACGAAATTCACCAGAGTCGTTTCACTACTGCACATCGGGGGACTTCCTGATGCGATCACAGCTTGATGCGCATGACGCACGTCTTCCTGGAACGGGGATGTTTGATCTTAAGACTAGAGCCGTAGTGGCAATACGCATGGATGCAAAGAATTATCAACATGGGGTTGGGTATCAAATAAAAACACGACAGGGTGAGTGGGAGTCGTTCGAACGGGAGTATTTTGACATGATCCGATCCGCTTTTCTCAAGTACTCCTTGCAAGTGCGAATGGGTAGAATGGATGGGATCTTCGTCGCTTTCCACAACACGGAGAGAATATTTGGCTTTCAGTATATAAGCTTGCCTGAGATGGATAACTGCCTGCACGGACAATTCGACACCACCATTGGGGATCAGGAGTTCAAATTGAGCATTGGGCTGCTGAATAAGGTGCTTGACCGTGCAACACACAAATTTCCCGAGCAGGTAGGATTCAATAGAAGTAATTAACATTTTGAAGACATTTGCTGATAGATGCAGTCTTTGCGAATCCACTTTGAGACTCGGGAAGTGGGAACGCCATTCATGTACGTCTTCGCCGAGCCAGTGACCGAGGAACAGGTGCAGGAGATACAGTCAAGGAATAAGTCGAAAATTGAGGAGTTCGAGAGGAACATTCTTGGTCTCAACAAGGACGAGATGACCCTGGTGTCCAAGCCGCTGGAGGAATCAGAATCGGTTGATGAGAACGCAAGCAGATGGGAGGATATCCAAGCCAAAGTGGAAGAGGCAATGAACTATGATGAAGTCTCAGGCGCAGAGGGAACAAGCAAGGATCAGGTTAAAACCACGCCAGTTGACGGAGCATCGAATGACGGAGGAGCTGGTGGAACAGTACGTCCCGTAGATTTCTTCGACTCAGGATCGCCGTCTGTACAGACGTCCGGACGGGAGCGGTCAGACAATTTGGCAGCTTCCGCAGCCGGCGAAGTCGAGGAGGAGGAAGACGACGATGAAGAAGAAGAAGAGGAGGAGGAGGATGAGGAGGAGGATGATGATGATAGTAGCGAAGAGGAAGACGAAGATACTGATGAGGAGGACGAGGACGAAGAAGAAGATGATGACACTGATGACAAGGATGCAAGTGCTGTTACCGAAGATGACAAGGAAGTCAATGTTATGGGCTTCGCACGAGAAAACGAGCTTATCGGAGAAGAGACAGACGGTACCTCGGGCGCTGTCACAAACGAGGAAGCTACAAGTAGGGCGACCCTTGCCGTCAAAGGGATAGGGGACGTTCCGAACAGTGAAGTTGAAGACGAGGTGGTAGATGAGCTACCAGCCGAAATTGTCGAGGATGTACAAGAAGAACAGCTTACGGCTGATGCAAGCGGAAAGCAAGCAGCTAGCGGCTCTCTGCCACACGAGAACCTCCAAGTCTTTCCTCCCAACGAAGTTGCAGAAACGGCAGACCAGCTATCCGCCCAAGTAAACCCTCAAGCCGACGCCAGCACCAACGACCAAGCTACGGCGTCCACACAAGACCAAGACCACAGTCCCATCCTGGCCATGACGCTTACAACTCGCAACAAAGTCAACGGCTCCTACGTCACGCGTCCCACGAAACTCACCGAGTCGGACCAATGGTCGGTCGAGTACTCCCTGGCTGAAATCGAGAGCCCCTCCAAAGCTTGGAACCTCTATGGCGCGTGCCAGAATCGGCGGAAGAAGAAGTTGGACGACGACGAACAGAAGGAGGAGGATGTGGCGAAGAATTATTATCTCAGGAAGATCAGGGATTTGAGCGAGAAGGGCAGGGAGTGGAGGGACGCGCAGGATCGGATCGAGGGGTTGAGGGAGAAGGTTGTTTTGCATGGGGAGGGGAAGGATAATGCGCGGGAGGGGAGGATGAGCGAGCGGAGTGAGGATGAGTAGTATAGTGGGGTATCGATTTGGACAAGGGTAGTGTAGTGTAGTAGTGTTGTGGATTGTAAAAGTATCCGACAGTTCATTATTGTTCTTGAGATTGTCTGTGCTCGTGGTGGAGAGGCTGAATGACAAGCAGGCAACGTTTACTCGTCTATTGTTTTTTCACATGTGATCATGATTGGCGTGTACCAAATCATGCGGTAACTTAAGGTATTGAAAGGCATGATGGTCAGGCTGCAAGATGAGGACAAACACGTCGATATATTTAGTATCTACGTGCAAGGCTCAACTTCTAGCATATCTCCTTTCTGTCTTTCTCCTGAATAGCCCTAATCCGCATCGATGTTCAGCCTCATCAAGACTTAGGGCAAGTGAGGTAACGTGTTTCAAACATCTAACTTACTCGGGAGTTGTACGGCAGCAGCAGCACAACGGCGCGAAACACACCGTGCATTCATCACCTTTCTATGGTAAGGAAGCTCGCATCTGAAATTGAAGGAGGCCTTGTGCTGTTCTCGCTCTCGGCTAACATTAAACAAATTAAGTTAGCATGCTCGGCAAGATACCTTAGGGAAGAGAAATGTTTCAAATGGGTCGGCCACGGCGGCGTTGATTGGTGCAATTCCAAGGAGATGGGTCCGACGTTGAAATTAGGATTAGGGAGGTGGGATTGCAGGGATGCGGTGGAGCCAGAGAACGAACAAATGATGTAACGCTGATCCGCCAACACACGCCAAGGGGACGAGGGGACAGGGGGGAGAAAACGGGTAAAAGGTACCGGGTTACATAAGATCTCCGTCAGAGTGTTTTGTTTGTCGCTGGTCGCTGGTACCTCCGTACGGTAACTACTAACCTTATATGAGATGGGTGTGATGATGTATTATTTGTATGTATGTACTTGTCCGTCCGGCAGAATTGTCTGTGTCCACAAGGTACTCGTACCTTCAAGTTTCATCTTTCTGTTTTCATTCTCCTAACGCAGTCGACTGAACAATCAATCAATCAATCAATCAATCCTATTCTAGCAATCTATGGAAAGAGAAGTGGACAGCGAAGAGTGAGAGTGAAGAGTGAAGAGTGAAGAGCGAAGAGCGAAGAGTGGAACCCGGGTTGCTGAAAAGCTTGAATGAATCCCTTCTCTTGCTCCTACTAACTTATAACTTATAATTACTTATCTTCTTCAATCGTCAGACTGGAGGTGCTTTGCTATTATCGAACTCAGAAAGGAGGATTGAAGATCTTAAGTCAAGAGACCTGCTAGTGCTAGAATCACTTCGCAAGTCATAGTCATTGCTTCGCACACCCAACTAGACACCATGGCGGATAGACGACGGCGGAAGAGCTTAACCATCTTCCGACCGTCACTGTCACACCTAACTTCAATACAAGATGAGAAGAACGGATCATCAGAGTACGTTCCGGTAATGCTGAAGAAAAAACGAAGACCGGCTTCTTTCTTTACCACCTCCACCTCTGCATCGCCCACGACGCCTTCAAGCCCAGATCTCGACCGTGTCATTTCCGCGAAGGCCGACCGTCCCGCAAGCCCCAAATTTCGTGCCCGCACGCTCCAGAAAACGACAAGACCCTCCAGTATCTTTGGATCTTTCCGATCGTTACATTCCCTCCACGACGAAGATGAGAAGCTCACGCATACGAAGTCGGCAACTTCATCCATCGAGGATGGCGACGGTGACGGGATGAACCACATCTCTGGAAGGACGGTGCGACAACATGGGGAAGTGCAGACGATGGGAGGAGTGTTCAGGAAGAGGAGTCAATACCTGGTTCTGACGGATACCCACTTGATCCGCTTCAAGAGTCAGGCACGCGCTTCCGAGACCTTTCCCGTCATCCCGGCGTCTTTCGGCAGGAGCAATACCATGCGGCACTCGTCCATGGCTTCCATCTCCTCACTCCAAGACGTTCAGACGAACGCTTCCAACGAAGCATATCACGGAATCCCCTTACATCGGATCATCGCCGTGTATAAGCTTGATGATGGGAAACCTTACTTCTCGATTGAGATAGCCTTCATGGAGGAGGAGTTGAACCTGGTATCCTCGATGACGATGCAGTTGGGCGATCCGCGCGAATCGGATGTCTGGCTGAGCTCGATCAGGAAAGCTGCGGCAGATGCGCGTCTGGTGGTGCCCGTACCGTTTGCGAACAGATCGGTGGAGTACGTCGCGCGGACGCTGGAGCAAGAGCGGGACTATGATCCCAATCACTTCCGGATGTTCCGAGTGGTACAGCGTTTGTCGAACAAGGCTTCTGGGAGGTCTTCCAGCGATGATCTCTCCAAACTGACTTCGACCGTTTGTTACCTGGTTATTGGTGTACACAAGGTTCATTT
>QQTW01002280.1_pt1 | contig 13860 bp, 14 predicted proteins | sample 1904831 | NCBI WGS metagenome assembly QQTW01 (sample SAMN09435610, study PRJNA476489) | Subsurface metagenome, whole genome shotgun sequencing project. | reverse complement strand
CTATCTGCCCGATCCCCAAGGATATGGGCGTGTATTTTGTAACGAGCAAAATATTATTAAACAAATCGTAGAAGACCGGGACTGCACTAACGCTCAAAAACAAAATCGCCGCATCAATGCTGGGGTTTATTGCTTCCGTTGGCTCGATTTAGCTTCTGTGCTGCCACTACTTCAAGCAAACAATGACCAGCAGGAATACTACTTGACAGATGCGGTAAACCTGATGGAACCAGTGATGGCTGTTGATGTTCAGGATTACCAAGAAATACTTGGCATCAATGACCGCCAACAACTGGCAACGGCATACGAGATTTTGCAAAGGCGGGTGAAGTCAGAGTGGATGGCTGCGGGTGTAACGTTGATTGACCCCGCTAGTATCACGATTGATGATACGGTGCAATTGCAACCGGATGTAATTATTGAACCGCAAACCCATCTGCGGGGAAATACTGTGATTCAGTCAGGAAGTCGCATAGGACCGGGGAGTTTGATTGAGAATAGCCGTCTGGGTGAAAATGTAACTGTGCTGTATTCGGTGGTGATCAAGAGTATCGTACAAGCGGGAACTCAAATTGGTCCTTATGCCCATTTGCGTGGTCAAGTTGACGTGGGGGCTGGCTGCCGTGTGGGTAATTTTGTGGAATTAAAAAATACCACGCTAGGCTCTAAAACGAATGTCGCCCATTTGTCTTATTTGGGAGATGCCACAGTGGGCGATCGCGTCAATATTGGTGCCGGTACGATTACTGCTAACTACGATGGTGTGCAGAAACATCCCACCCAGATAGGCGATCGCACTAAAACAGGTTCAAATAGTGTTTTGGTAGCACCTGTGAATTTGGGAACCGATGTAAATGTAGCGGCTGGATCTGTCGTTACAGAAGATGTCCCGGATGATTGCTTGGTGATTGCCCGTGCGCGTCAAGTTGTTAAACCGGGCTGGCGGTTAAAGAGTGAGGAATTACGAACCACTGAGCCGCAGACGCAGAGAGATGAATGAGGTTATCTGTTAGTCCTGTGTTGGCAAGCAACCGATTTGTGTAGTCTCAGCTACGTCAAGAGTGTCACCTAGCTGTTCGCCGTTGTGGAAGGCAGCGAGGATTACTTCGCTGGTTTTGCCCCAGGCAATTGCGCCTGAGGCATCAAGTGCGATCGCTCCTAAATCCCGTTTGTTTTGGTATGCTTCGATAAAGGAGCGTTTCATGGCTTCTTGGAGCGGCAGTCCATCGGTTACGCGCACCACAATCCGCGCTGCCAGACACTCGTCAATAATGTCTTCTCCAATCCCAGTACAACTGACGGCTGCATGAGCGGTGGCGTAATTTCCCGCTGGCATAGCGGAGTCACTGACGCGCCCAATCCGCTCAAACCCTTTGCCACCGGTTGATGTGCCAGCTGCCAGATGTCCTTGACTGTCTAGTGCTACAACTCCAATCGTGCCGCGTCGGGCGTTGTTGGGCTGTACGGGCGGGTTCAACTGATCTGCCAATTTGTCTGGTAAACCCGCTACGTCCTCTGCTACCACTCCAGCCATCTTTTTGACAAAATTCTCCTGCCGCTCTTGTATCCACTCTTGTAATCGCCTGTCGGTCATAGTGTCGTAGCTGGGCAGTTGGAGTTCTCGCAACAGTTCAGCTGCCCCGTGATCGGATAACACCCGGTCAGCTGAACTTTGTAAAGTTTGAGCCAAGTCAATCGGATGCTGCACCCGCGAAACGTTAATCACGCCGCTGAAGCGCTGGACATAGCCATCCATTAAGGAAGCACTCATGCGGATTTGACCATCGGATTGTAGCACTGAACCAGTCCCGGCATTGAAGCGGGGATCATCTTCTAGCAGTTGGCAACCCAGCACCACGGCTTCTGTGGCACTTGCTTCTGATAGTAGTAGGGCATAAACTTCTTCTACCACTTTGTAGAGCGATCGCCTTACAACTTCCACTCCTCCCTTTCCTTTAATGGAACTACCAGCCCCACCATGAATAATTAATTTAGGTTGCACCCTTTGAGCTGATATCACTTAAACTTTTGTACTCCTTGTTTACTTGAGGTTTTAACGCAATCACATCGTCAAGCTACGCTTTATGTGTCGTCTTGACTAGCATTGCTTTGACTTCGGCGACGGCGGCAACGTTCCGAGCAATATTTGACTTCATCCCAACAATCTTCCCACTTCTTGCGCCAACTGAAGGGACGTTGACATCTAGGGCAAATTTTTGTAGGCAGGTCAGATTTAGAACGAGTCCGTGCCATGTTAATTTATCGATACATTTATTCTTTTATGTTAAGACGTTATGTGGAAACTGGTATTTGCTGGGGTGCGGATTGTATTAGTGGAGCCAGCCGGTCCGTTGAATGTAGGCGCGATCGCCCGAGTAATGAAGAACTTAGGACTACAGCATCTAGTGTTAGTAAATCCCCAGTGTGAGCCGCTCTCAGTTGAAGCGCAGCAGATGGCAGTTCATGCCGTAGATATTTTAGAAGCCGCCCAACAAGTGGCAACGTTGCCGCAAGCGTTGCAAGGCTGTACGCGGGTGATCGCCACAACTGCTCGTGTTCGTACCTTGACAACTCCGATGGAAACCCCCCGCACGGCTTTACCTTGGTTACTGGAGGAGCAGGGATTAGCAACGGCTTTGATTTTTGGACCAGAATACCGGGGGCTGAGTAATGAGGAATTAAACTATGCCCAGCGCTTTGTTCGCATTCCTTCAAGTCCTGCCTATGCTTCGTTGAATCTGGCTCAAGCGGTGGCAATTTGCTGTTATGAACTTTCTCAATGCACCCAGTTACAACCGAGCGCTGACACTTATGCAACAACAGAAGACTATGCTTCATTTGACGTTTTAGAAGGTTATTACCAGCAACTAGAAGCCCTGCTCCTCAAAATTGCTTATCTTTACCCACATACAGCAGCCAGTCGAATGAAAAAGTTTCGGCAGATGTTCAATCGCGCCCAACTTAAAAATACAGAAGTAGCGATGCTACGGGGTGTTTTGACTCAAATGGAATGGGCTCTTTCTAGGAGTAACGAATTACTTTCAGATGATTTATAACTGCCCTTAATTATATATTATCACTTTCGCAAGCGTTTTATCACTATTCGTTCATAGAATTGTTATAAACTGATGACCAAAATGCAACTTGGTCATAGGGATTATAAAAATACTTGAGTAGTAGGGTGTTTGAGGAATTAGGTGTGGAACAGCCGTCTACAAATTCGTCGATGGTCTCAAAGAAAGTACCGGTGCCAAAGTCTAGCCACAAGCCTTCCAGTAGGCAGCGTGAAGACTTAAGCCGCCCCGATATTGGTCGCCAGCAACAACCGAGGAGTCAGGCTTCAGTGAACAGAGCACAGAGGGAGAAAAAAAGCCGCCCACAAAAAGCTGTGCATCTACCTTTTCAAGAGAAACTTCGCTCTACTGGGAAAGGGCTTGTACCGAATACTACAGCTCCAGCAGTCACGCCAGTCATCGAGACGGCACAGCCTGTTACGAAGTTCCGCCAGCGTCATAGGATGACGGCGGTTTTGTATGGGCTGCGATTGCTAATTTTGGGAATTGGGATTAGCACGATCACTGGGACGCTGTTGTCAATTAAGGACCCTACCAGCCGAATCAAGGCATCTCAGGCTCAAGTTCAAGCTCCGCACCAAGAAATGGCAAGTACTGCGGCATTTGTTACCCCTGCCTTCAAGCTGACTCAGGAAATTATGCCGTTGAAAACTGTAGTGCAGCAACTGGCGGCTAAAAATGCCAATCTGATGCCAGGGGTGTTTTTTATCGAGCTAGATTCCGGCGCTTACTTGGACTTGAATGGAGCGGAGATCTTTGCCGCTGCCAGCACGATTAAGTTTCCGATTCTCGTCGCCTTTTTGCAGGATGTGGATGCTGGTAAAATCCGCTTGGATGAAATGCTGACTTTAAAGCAGGAGTTGATTGGTGGCGGTTCTGGGAGTATGCAATATAAACCTATAGGGACGAAGTTCACTGCCCTGGAAACGGCAACCAAGATGATTACGATCAGTGACAACACAGCGACAAATATGTTGATTGCCCGCTTGGGCGGCGCGGCGGCTTTGAATCAACGGTTCGAGAGTTGGCAGCTGACGGCAACGGTAATCCGCAATCCACTGCCGGATTTATCAGGTACCAACACCACAAGTCCGAGGGATTTAGCGCATTTGATGGCGAATGTGGATCGGAGGAATTTGATGTCGCTCAAGTCGCGCGATCGCTTGCTGGATATTATGCGGCGAACGACGACAAATACTCTACTGCCACCCGGTTTGGGACCAGGGGCTACAATTGCCCATAAGACAGGCGATATTAAAACGCTTGTCGGAGATGTGGGTTTAGTTGATACGCCCAGCAACAAGCGCTACGTAGCTGTTGTCATGGTAAAACGCCCCAATAACGATAGTCGCGCTCAAGAGCTGATTCGCCAAATCTCTCGTGCTGCTTACCAGCAATTCAACATTCTGCCGTCAACAGCGCCCATAATCAAGGAACGAACCGCTACGGGAAGTGATTGAGAATCGGCAGTTAGCACTCATCAAGCAGCGGTCTTAGCGGTAACGTCAAGGTTAGACCAAATTTGCTGCAACATAGGATCTAGGCCGGTGTGGGCTACCGCTGAAATCAGGAAAACCGGGGCGTTGCTCAAAGCCTCTAGCTGTGCTGTGATCGCGTCTATTTCCTGCGCCAAATCAACGGCATCAATTTTGTTGAGCGCCAAGATTTGGGGACGCTCTGCCAAGCCCCGCCCATAGGCTTGCAACTCTTGCTGAATCGTCTGGTAATCTGCAATCGGGTCAGTACTAGTAGCATCAATCAGGTGCAGCATCAAGCGTGTGCGCTCAATGTGGCGTAAAAACTCGTGCCCCAACCCAGTTCCCTGGTGGGCACCGGCAATCAGTCCCGGAATATCGGCAAAAACGGTGCCATCGCCGCTGGGTTTACGCACTACACCTAAATTCGGCACTAGGGTAGTAAAGGGGTAATCTGCTACTTTCGGTCGTGCTGACGATATGGCCGAAATCAATGTAGATTTACCGGCATTCGGTAGCCCAATAATTCCCACCTCTGCCAGCAGTTTCAACTCCAGGCGCAACAGCCGTTGTTCTCCCAACAACCCTGGTAATGCATACTCTGGTGCACGGTTACTATTGCTCAAGAAATGCTTGTTTCCAAGTCCGCCCTTACCGCCTTCTGCAACACACAAAGTTTGCCCCGGGTGGACTAAATCGCCTAGTAGCTCACCAGTCTTGCCGTCATAAACGAGGGTGCCACAGGGGACTTCAATAATCAGATCTTCTCCTGCTGCCCCACTACGATTATTTGGTCCCCCGCGAGAACCGTCTTCTGCTTTAAAGCGATGATTGTACCTGAAGTCTAGTAACGTTTGCAGGCGTTCCACAGCAACCATAATCACCGAACCGCCCCGACCTCCATAGCCGCCAGATGGTCCACCAGCTGGCACATACTTCTCTCGTCGGAACGCTACAATTCCATCGCCACCTTTGCCAGCTTCAACTATAACTTCTGTCAGATCTATAAATTGCATAATTTGTCCTTTGTCCTTTGTCCTTTGTCCAATGACAAATGACAAGTAACTTAACAATAGGGCGAAACATCTTCTTTGCACTCATCCGCCAGGTAGGATAGGGCGCGGAAACGCAGCTCCACCAGTTGGTCGTAAAGGGGGTTGAGCTTACACAGTGGCGGAATGTGGACGATTTTGTGACCAAAAAGCTTGACATCCCGCTCAAAGGGACACTGGGGAGGAATCATTTTGCACAAGAATCGTGCTAGTTTGGGATCGCCGATTTCTAGCCCTTCAAGCCAGTCCCGCACGGGGTACAACACATCCACCTGGGTTTGTGCGCTCACAAGGGTAGCTCCTGTCTCCTGATCGGCGTTATGGTCATAAAGAGTGTGGCGCAGGGCTGCCAGTACCTCTTCCTGTTGTCCGAGGGCTTGGCAAAACTGGTGCAACAACTGATCTTCAGAAACCGAATACGTGCCATCCGCGATCGCTACCATTACCGCTGTGCGTAAGAAATTTTCTGCAGCACCCGTGTCTTTCCCTAACACATTGGCTAATTCCTCTGGTGCAATCGGTTCCAGTGAACATATATTAAGGCTGGAAGACGCTTCATCATGCGTCAAAGTGGCAATTAACTTTTGTTCTTGAGAATCAAAGTTGCCGTCTGCCCAAGCAATGGTTAGCAGTCCACGCAGCCAAGCCGCAATCTGTTCACTCGTGTAGGGAGATTCAATAACCGTCATAAAATTACACTTAAAGATTCAACGAATCAATCTTAGCGCTGGTTAAACTCCAGTTAGCTGTAAACTAGGAAACCAAGTTGTTGATGTCAGGATGTTTGTGTGACCTTATCAGAGTTTGGATTGTTTCTGATATCGATCCTAATGAGCGGTGCCGGTCAGTGGTTGCTGAAGGCAGGGGCTTTGAAGCTAGGCAAAGTCAATACTAGCAATTTTGTCAGCCATGTTTTGGGCATCCTCACCACTCCGGAACTGTTAGGAGGTCTGACTTGCTACGCCTTGGGGGCGATCGCCTACATTCTGCTGCTGACCCGCGTCAAACTTAGCATCGCCGGTCCTGCCATAGCTCTAGTCTACGTGTTTTCAATGCTGCTGGGTTATTTTGTGTTTCGAGAAGCAATTCCTTCTAGTCGTGTGGTCGGGCTGGGACTAATTATCTGTGGCGTTGTGTTAGTAATTTGGAAAAATTAAAGGTAGCGCGATAACACTTTGACGGTGGCAAGTCCTGTTTTAGCCCAGCTAAAACAGTTGGCTCTGGTGAGGCCAAGGGTGGAAAGGTGCGATCGCAAACCTGAGTCAGCTGCGATTGTCTCCATAGCGGCGGTGATTTCCCCGGTGTTGTAGGGGTTGACTAGGAGGGCGGCATCACCGGCGACTTCGGGTAGAGAGGAGAGGTTGGAGGTGATCACCGGAGTACCGCAGGCCATTGCTTCCAAGACGGGGAAGCCAAAGCCTTCCCAAAGGCTGGGAAAGACAAGGGCGATCGCCCTGTTGATTAAGCTGGGCAACTGGCTGTAGGGAACGTAGTCGAGGAATTTGACTTGATTGGTTATACCCAGCCGCTCTAGGTCAGCTTTCAAAAGGGGTGTGTAGCGTGGATCACTTGGTCCTGCTAGCCAAAGTTCGTAGTCACGATTCGGTAGTGCAGCAAAGGCGGCAATTATCCGGTGCAAGTTTTTGTAGGGATCGTGGCGTCCGACGTAGAGAAAATAGTTGTGCTTGGGCAGGTTAAGAAAGCGGAAGTGATCCGCGTCGTGGGCAAGGAGGATAGGAGTAATTTTGCTGGCGCTGATTTGAAAGAAGTGGGTGATGTCTTGAGCAGTGGCAGTGGAGTTGCAAAGGATATGTTCGGCTTGGGCTAAAACTTGGGGGATGTAGTATTTCTGGTAGGTAGTTAGGGGTGACGGTTTGGGAAAGCGTAAAGCGGTGAGGTCGTGGACGGTGACGATATAGCGGCAGTTGGAAAAGAGGGGGGCTTCAGGTACGGGGGAAAATAGCAGTTGCGATCGCATCTGGCAGTAGATTCGTGGCAGCACGAGTTGAGTCCACACAAGGCGACGAAGATGCCCTTTTGTCCCAAAGTCAGGGTTTAAATTCGGGGGAATTGGGTAGCAGCTGTAGTTAGCTATGTTCTGTGAGGTCAGTAAAGTCAGGTTGAGGGATTGAAGGTGAGGAAACAGATTAGTGGCGTAAGTTGTTATACCTGTTGGTTTAGTGGTGAGAAAAGACAAGTTAATTAGTACTCGGTTCAACAAGATTGCAGCGATCGCCTCAGATAAACTAATACCCCATATAGTTTACCAAATGCTACTTTTGGCCTCACCAGCATGAGGATAAGTGCGTAGGAAACCAGTCGAGTTAGTCGTAATAGTAAAATAAGCTTGTTTGTATATTTTTCTATGGTTAACAAGTAGCTGTAGGTACTGTATTTAATTTTTCTGAATATATTTTTATTGGTAATTGCCGAAGGCTGATGAATCACACTCAAATGCTTGGTGACGACAATCAAGTGTCCAAGACTTGCATAACGTCTACATAAGTCGAAGTCTTCATAGTAAAGAAAGTAAGCTGGGTCAAACTTCGGACAATCACGAAAGTTGCCTAGATTAATCAGTAGGCTACAGCCTGAAACCCAGTCACAAGCGATATAGGCTTTATCTGAATTGGTTAAAAAGTCTTGAGTTAGAATAGTGCCAGTTTTGCGTCGGAACCAACCGCCAGCAAACCAAACCTTCTCGGTGGGTGTATAAATAATTGTGCCGACAATCGAAAGTTCTGGATACGTCTCAAAAAATAAGCTTACTTTCTCCACAGAAGATTTGAGCAGATAAGCATCTGGATTGATTATCCAGACAATTGCCTGGGGATCTTGTGTATAAATCCAGTTTAACCCTAAGTTACAGCCGCTACCAAAGCCCAGATTAATTCCGGCTTCGAGAATCACAACAGATTCAGTTTTGAGCAGATGAATAGAACCGTCATCAGGCGAGTTATTAATAATGACCGTTTTGTGAGGAATATCTCGATTAGATTGAATCGAGCTGATTAATTTATTGACTAAATCGGTTGAATAATAATTGACAGTCAGAAAATAAATCACGATAATTCAATTTGACTGTCATCACCAATAAGAAAGCGTAGAGCTTTGGGGCGGCGGGGAGCTACAGTGAGCTGGGCGCGTTGCCCAATTACACTATCAATGATGCGTTGATGAATTCTAGCGATTTGAGCGCCCTGTAATACCACACTGTGTTCTAGATCCGTATCCATCATAATCACTTGATCGGCAATGCTACTGTAGGGACCAATAAAGCAGTTTTCTAAAAAGCAGTCGCTACCAATCACTACTGGACCTCGAATCGTACAGTTAATTACCCGGGATCTAGGACCAATTTCCACTCGTCCAATCACCTGACTCTGGGCATCAACCTCGCCTTGAATTGAAGTTATCAGGCTAGTATCGAGAATCAGCCGATTTGCTTCTAGCAAGTCGTCTTTTTTCCCGGTGTCTAACCACCAGCCTTCCAGCTTACAGGCTGCTACTTGCTTCTGCTGGTTGATGAGGCATTGAATCGCGTCTGTAATTTCCAATTCGCCCCTGGCAGACGGTTGGATACAGGCAATCGCGTGATGAATAGTGTGGGAGAAAAAATATACGCCCACTAGGGCAAGATTTGAGGGGGGGACTTTTGGTTTTTCTACTAACTCTAATACGTGTCCGTATTCATTGACTTTAGCAACGCCAAAGGAGCTGGGATTGGCAACTTCACGTAATAGGATCAGGGCATCGACTTCTGTTTGCTTAAATTGTTGCAAAAAGTGGCTTAAGTTATCTTGTTGAATCAGGTTATCACCCAGGTACATGATGAACGGATCATCGCCTAAGAACGGTTGGGCGACTTGAACAGCGTGGGCAAGGCCAGATGGCTGTTCTTGGGTAATATAGGTAATTTTGGCTTTGAAGCGATCGCCTGTTCCGGTTTTTGCTTGCACTTCAGCACCGGTTTCGGGGCTGATGATGATGCCGATATCAGTTATTCCGCTTGAGACTATTTCTTCTATGCCGTACCAGAGAATCGGCTTATTGGCGACAGGCACCAGTTGTTTGGCTCCGGTGTAGGTGATCGGGCGTAGACGGGTGCCTTTACCGCCGGAGAGAATTAGTGCTTTCATAATTACGGGTGTAAAGTTCTGCCAACATTTGCCTGAGTCCGTGTCTCCAGTGGGGAGCAGGGGTTTCTAAAACCTTGGCTATTTTCGCACAAGAAAGCACAGAATAGGGGGGACGTTGTGCGGGGGTGGGATAGTCAGCAGTAGTGATGGGGATGACGCGCTGGACTTTCAGAGGGAAGCTCCGCTGTTGGGCTTCTTCAAAAATGGCAACTGCGAAGTCGTACCAGCTAGCAACGCCGCTATTAGTGTAATGGTAGGTTTTGCTGAGATCTGGACGTTGCAGTTGGGCGATCAGTCCAGCTATGGCACTGGCTATATCGCCCGTCCAGGTGGGGCTACCAATTTGATCGGCGACGACGCGGATTTCTTCGCGCTCTGCCCCCAAACGTAGCATAGTTTTGACGAAGTTGCTTTTGCCGTAGGTGCCATAAACCCAGCTGGTGCGCAGGATCAGATGGCGATCGCAGTTCTCGTGAATTGCTTGCTCACCAGCAAGTTTGGATTGACCGTATACACTTAAAGGATTAGTCAGGTCACTTTCCTGATAAGGATGGCTTTGGTGTCCATCAAATACGTAATCGGTGGAAATGTGAATCAGAAAAGCTCCCAGTTTTTGGGATTCTTGGGCAAGGACGCCAGGAGCTGTGGCGTTGATGGCAGTAGCGAGTTCGGTTTCAGTTTCAGCCTTATCTACAGCGGTGTAGGCAGCTGCATTAATTATCAACTGGGGCTGCACTTCTCTAATCAGGTGGCGTAGGGTGTCTGCTTGGGCAAGATCTATAGTGGGGCGTCCGACAGCAATAATGTCCTCGTAGGATATAAGGGTCTGTTGCAATTCTTGACCGAGCTGGCCTGTGTTGCCAATCAGGAGGATGCGTGTCATGGAAAGACTTCAGGTAAATTTAATATTGCATTCTCATCGACTATATTAGAAAATTAATTGCTTGTTCCAATGACAACCGTTAAATCATTCATTGAGCAGACTGATCCGCCTCGTTCGCCAAGAGAAACACTCCCCACAATGTATGATTTGCCCAGTGAAGATCTGGAGGAGTCTGGCTTGCCCGATGAATTTCACCTATGGCAGTCTGAATTGCTGAGCTTAACCTTCTGCCCACCCAACTATACTCAAAAGCAAGTCTTCGTTGCTAGCGATCTGAACCTTTATTACGATCCCCAGCATACAGGCTGGTATAAGCGCCCCGATTGGTTTGCTGTTGTCGGTGTTTCTCGGCTCTATGAAGGACAGGACTTGCGGCTGAGCTATGTAATTTGGCAAGAAGGGGTCAGACCGACAGTTGTTGTTGAACTGCTCTCCCCCAGCACAAGGGATGAAGACCTAGGTAGAAAAGAACGCCTGACCCAACAACCAAGTAAGTGGGAGGTCTATGAGCGAGTTTTGGGCATTCCCTACTACATAGTCTATGACCGCTATACCAATGAACTACAAGCTTTTCAATTAGCAGGCGATCGCTACCAAAAACTAGAACTTTCAGAACCTAAGGTTTGGTTACCTACTCTAGAATTAGGCTTATCTCTGTGGAATAGCGAGTATCGCGGTAAAGAGCGACCATGGTTGCGCTGGTACGACGCTCAGGGGAGTTGGATTCCTACCGAGGCTGAGCGCGAGCGGCAAAGAGCTGATCGTTTGGCGCTCGCGCTCAGATCAATGGGCGTTGATCCAAATGAAATTTAGCAGTTTGTGTTCTCTTAGGATATGAGATTCAATTAGCACAACAATCGTTCAGCTAGACATCTCATCTAGGTCAAAACCAAGTGACTTAAGCCTTTGTGCCAATTGCTCTGATCGCCGTCGCTCCTGCTCTAATAAAGATTCTGCCTGTTCTGCCCGTTCCTGACCTGTCAAGAGTAAATTACCTTGTGCATCCCACCAACGCAGCCAGGGAAGCACTGCATTTTGGTATAGACCTTGCCAAATGCCTACCTCTATCCCCAAGTTGGGAAGTAAGTAGTGACCCCGCTCGTTAGCGCTTAGCAACCTGTAGCGCCCGTCTGTGAGGTGATAGACTTCTACCCTGGCATTGGCAACCTCATAGATGCCATAGAAAGGGACGCGAATTGCCTGTTCGTAAACCCAGAACTTACCCTTATAAGGAGTTTGGTCTCGTTCCTCTTGTCCATCTCCAGAGACAAATTCCAACACAATCAGCGGGGCAACAATTTCCTGCCATAGGACATAGGAACGTCGCATCCGATCGTTTAGGGTTGGCGGGACATTAGGCACATAAAACCAATCTGGAGCTTCTGCTCCTTTTTCTGGAGGCTCAGTCAAGCGCCAGTAAATGCCACAGTCTTGACCGATGCAGTACTGGGCATCAGGGTGGAGTTGCTGCAAAGTTGGGGCGATCGAGTCGGTTAGAAGAATACTTTGAAAATGTTCCTGAAAGTTTTTCACAAACTTACCGTCCGACTCCGGTAACTGAGTATGGTCGGGTAAACTTGCAGGTAAGTCGGGTAAAGCGGTTGAAAACTCGATTGCAGTCATACACCCATTGCTTTCACATAAACTTCTCTAAAACTGTGAGCAATTTTCGGCCAGGTGTAGCGAGATAACACTTTCTGATGACCGGCTTTCCCCAAAGTTTGTGCCCACTGAGGATTTTTTAGTAGCGTTATTACCGCCTCTGCTAGCATTTGCTCATTTTGGTAATCCACCAACAGCCCATCTCTACCAGCGTGAACCACCGATGGGACTGCTCCTGTGCGGCAACCAATTACGGGTTTACTAGCTGCCCAAGCTTCTAAAAACGCTATTCCAAAAGACTCGAAACCCGACGGATATGCAAACACATCCACTGCAGCAAATAACCAGGGCTTTTCCTCATTAGAGAAATTGTAGCACACCTTTAGTTTCTTTCGGTAAGCCTCCGGCCACTGGCGGATAAGATTCTCCAACTCCTCCGCAAACATTGCACGCGCTCCGGCAATCAGTAGATTCACTGAGGGAAAAATTTGCCATACTAATGGCATTGCTCGCAATAGCGTGTCTACTCCTTTGTGACCACCTAACTGCCCTATAAAACCTACTACTGGTTCGTCTTCCAGACCGAGGCGGAGTTTGGCTTCAACTGAGGAAATATGTTGAAAGGATTCGGGATCTACACCAAGACCTACTGTAAACACCTGCTCTGGTGATGCCCCGCGTTGAATAACATAATCAGCCTCAAATTTTGTATAGGCAACATAAGAAGTAGATTGCCTAATAGCACGGTAGATCATGGAACGCTGAAATCCCCAATCATCTTGAGGGTGCAGCCCTCCATAAAAAACACAGGGACGACCAATCTCCCTAGCGCTTGAGCCCGCAGCAAACATATGTAACAACGGAAAAGAAGAGGCGGCAATAATGTCAGCAGGAAATTCTTTGATAGCTTTCTGCAAGCCTGGAATGATTGGTCCCCCACCAATGGCGCGTAAATATTCGTTGAATGGCAAATTGAGACGATAAGCTATTGCCTGAGGATAATGTCGAAAAAAGTTGGCTGATTCGGCTATAAACTGGGAAACGCCTCACTTTGACGCCGTTAATTTCCTCCCAGCCAGTGGAAAGGCGCGGTAGCTGGGGACTGAAAAAAGCCTCTCCGTTGAAGCAATTGGTAGTAAAGACTGTTACTTCGTCCCCAAATTGCCGAACTAACTCTTCAGAAAGGCGTTGAATCAGCCATTCGGTACCCCCAATAGCTGGGAAATAACCCTGGGTAACGTGCAGAATTTTCATAAAAACTATCGTATGCGCCGCCAAAGGCGATGCAAAAGAGCGCGAAAACCTTGTGTCTGCCAAATATAAAAGGCTTTTAACAGCTTACTACCAAGTTGTTTTTTCGCTGCCACGGGTGTTGTTAGACTACTGCGCATCTGCCGATCAGGGGCATACTCTCCATCTAAGCAATAGCGCCGGAGTGGTTCGACTACTTGTGACCAGCAAAAAGACGCTTGCAGTGGCTCAAATGCTGAAGCCCAGTGTGATTTTGGTTTTTCTAACATCTCTCCTAGCGTCTGCACTAATGCTTCCACATCTAAAGGGGGCACTACCCTGCCTACACCGTATTGGTGTATCCACTCACTGGTTACGTCTCCCTCGGTTATCAGTACCGGCAAC
>QQTW01002279.1_pt1 | contig 13861 bp, 13 predicted proteins | sample 1904831 | NCBI WGS metagenome assembly QQTW01 (sample SAMN09435610, study PRJNA476489) | Subsurface metagenome, whole genome shotgun sequencing project. | reverse complement strand
AGAGAGGTCTCTATATGTGGTTTGATGAAGAGGCATATCTCTCTCAAACCAAGAAGGCCGCTAAGGCATATTGGCACACAGTCGCAGCCACTTCGTCATGTAACGAAATGTTAAAGGGACTGTAGTTTAGCTTTGAGAACGGACTGCGCCGAGAACAACCTTTGGCAATGTTAATATAACTGGTTAGTGAGATAGTTTACCAGTTGACCGGATAGCTGGCAGCGCTTTATCGGTCGTAGTGACTTCAACCCCGAATCTAGAAAAAATTTCAGAACACAATGTAGTTTTTCACTGCAATGAATCTACGAATGTGCCCAACACTGCTGAGAAATATGGGGTGTAGATGATGGCCAGTTGGATTCGAACAAAATTCTGCCAAAATCTTTTACTCGGCTGGGATCGTTGAAGGCTGGAGGATTTGGTCAAGAGCCCCTTGGTTAAGCTAATGGAGAAACGTGCTCTTTGCTTGGTAATTCGATCAGCTATGTGTTGCCGCCATCCAGTAGCCAAGCCCCGGCTCCAGGAACAACAGTGGGAACGCGCTGTCAGAAGGGCAGGGGGAATGAATATGGCGTGGTGGGGTTACATCACTGCTAGTCACTGTCAGAGTTCACGCCAACTTAGCCATTAAGGATCTCTAAATCAATGTCTCAATAACAAGCATCGAAGAATCCAAGTTAGCCCTTGCAAGGGCAAACCCCATCGCTTGCATCATATGACCCTTGCAAGAAGACCGCCAGTGATTAATCATGCCTTGGCCCCTGACGAACATTTGGGCGGCTTCAGTAAGCTCCCAGGCAGCTGACGTTCGGTAACCAGCCATCCACAGGTTCCGTCATAGCCTCTCAGTCCAAGCTTCAAGGGGTTGTCGAGCATTATTTGGTACCTGTGTCCTTTGCCCTACAGGCGTTGAGATCTAGGATCTCTGAGATAGCAGTTGTTCATCGCTTGAGCTGTAGCCGATCCCTTGAGCATCATTCTCCTTGTCAGTCCTTGCGGTAACTATAGAATTTCTTTTGGATCTCTTCCTCAGAGAACTTCCTTGTCTTGGTGCGTAGCATATCCGCCAATTCTTGCTTGGTCATTCGAGTTTGATCTCCGATCGGTACGATGCAACCGGCAAGATAATCATAATCCTTCCGCACAACTCGATACGTCATCATAAGGTAGTCGATGTTCTGAAAAACCAAAGCTCGCCCTTCTTTGTATTCTCGCTTTGATCCCAGGAAAGCGCGCGGGTGGTCTCGCCAATGCCGTAGTGGGTTTAAGTGATGTGAGGTATGCCAGCCATCATTGAAGCAGTATCGGTTGCTCTATGTCTCAGTTAGTGTGTTGAACGTTGAAGAAGGAGAGACTTGCTTACCGGTACGTCAATCAACGTAACACTTGAACGATAGTCTGACTTTGGATCAAGATCATCCACTAACGCATGTTGTCCAAAGTTGCCAACCATAAGACCAATCCGCATCTGCAACAAGGGTATGATGAATGCGAAGAGGGTTGGATAGAAGTTATGCTGAGCTAAAACGTAGATCAGAGCGTAAGAGAGTAGCTCGCTGATGAAGGTTCTCAAAGCAAGTCCTGGCCTCCCTTTCCTGAGAAAATAAATTGGCAACTCGATCCAGATAAGCGCAACGAATCGACCAACATAGACCACAAAATCAGCAAGCTCATCACGTTGATAGCGAATAGTTGATGAAAGATCTTCAGGCCCATTGTTCTCGACATGGTGATGTTTGACGTGATGATAGAAGTAGGAGTCCCATGTGTGGCCCATCAAGGGTTCGAGCATATATGGCCAGGTGTGATCGAACCAAGCATATCTCTTGTCCAGTAATCCGTTGTTGTGGATGTGATTGTGGAGCATCAGAGTGAACGATCCACAATATGAGAGCTGCATCAGCCAATGTAGGCCACCGTGAATCCAAGAGAACCGATAGTAAAGATAGAGAGCGGATGGGACTGATGTACCAAGGTAGAGAAGGATATGCGTAAGGAAGACCACATCGACAGGGTTGCGTACTACTCCTTGCGCCCAGTCAATATATGCTTGCAAAATGGTAGCGATGAGACCCTTGGACAACGGCAAATCTTTGAAATCCCAAGTTGTGAAGACTGTAGGCTCGTCTTGCACTTCGGTCAAGAGATGCATCGAATGCTGATCATCATGATCGGGGTTTGTGAGGGAGCATCGTTCAAGTTCTGAGTCCACTTTGATGTCTCGTAGTAGGTTTTTCAGAATAATGATATCCGCTTGGGGTAAGCGAGGATCCAGGGAAGCCATTGTCTGTAGATCTAGAGAGTCTTCGTGAAGCTGCTCAAAGATGGAGATAGTGAAAAAGCTGGATCAATGACAACGAAAGTCGAGATAGCTCACGTTGCCCACAGTTCTCTGCAGTGTGCTTCAAGCAATTTCAAGAAAACCAATCAGAGCCTCTAGTGACAACTTCGGTAGACAGGTCTTAGCTCTTTTGTGCGCTTCATCTGATGACAATGTCTCGGATAGCTGCTGTGGAACCACAGCGGGCCATTAACTCAGGATGTTCACTGCTGCATGAGACATACTTGCTTCCGACATGTATACCTTACCAGCTTCACGAACGTACATGAAGAAACTGTGTCCCCTCAGCCCTGTACCCTTGTGTCTGCATAAAAGGATGATTCATTAGTGGAAGTTTGCATAGCAAGGGTCAGAAGCGAAGGCTCAACCAATTTTAGACGGTTCTCAAGCCCTGCTACATCCAAGAGAGTTGGTGAGGTGTGCTCAGTAGTAGCTCAATTAAAACCGATGGAGTATAGGTAATTTGCTCAGTAAATGACACGTGCCTGAGGCTCAAGGTACTCACCATCACGCCTGAGCCACAGCCAAATCCGCAGTATTGTCGAATTGAGTGCGAGGATCATGCTGGCAGTTCTCTCAGGAGAGGAGAGAGGGATTCGGAAGGAAAATTCACATAAGAACCGTCAAACATACATGAGATGACCTACTAACTTCCAGACTACACAAAAACGTCCTCATTATCTCACGTACTCCACCTCAGACTACGAGTAGGATGACGGTGGGGTCGCGCATACCCTCATCCACATATGGTAATCAGGTGGAATTTGTGTGCTGTAATACAGCTGATTATTGGAGACGAGATTTTGCAATCTACTTATGATACTGTACAAAAAGGGTGCGTAGTAATGGTCTTGTTTGGGTTAGCATGCGTGTCCCAATCCAGCCCGAGGTCAGTGGAAGGAATATTACCAGTCACCCACCAGATAGTGGCGCGTCTCCAGTATATTTCTGGCAAACAACGCCACATCAACAGAAACCAAGCAGACTAATATAATCAATGGCAAACTCTTAAGACTGCATATTGGATCAGTATATAAATATCGGTGCAAAGTGGTCGTGTCGACTGACCCATTACCTAACCCCATCCACAACCCACTGGGTTTAACCCGACCCACGCAGCCAGCCTAGGTGAGAGGAAAGGGTGTAGTGGCGCTCAAGGATCAAAGAGAAGCAGCCACCTCTCGACTCTGAAGTCTGCCCAGCCACCTTCAGTATTATTGTGGGCAGCCTGGGTCGTCTGTGGAAAGTTGCCAGATGGCCCGATTGGACGCTGTAAGAGGGATTGAAGGCTCACTATTTCTGATTAGTGACAGCACTTTCTTCTCCGACTGCACACATCATACCCTAAATATAGCGACGTAGAGAGCTGGAAAAGGAAGGGCTGGAGGAAGAAGCGTCTTCAAGGCCATCATTCACCGGCTGGAGGCATCTATCGACCATATCGCTCTTATTTATATCTGATCTTGAAAGTCTCCTTCTCTTCAATTGCTCAATGAGCCACAGTTCAGTGCGGGTTTCACACTCTCCTTGGCCTGGGCCAGGGTGCGGATGTTTATGCCTAGTGAACTTGAGCGAGTCCTCAGTCTGAGTTTCGGTGAGGCTCTGGCATTGGCTCCCAGGAAAATCTTTTGCTGGTTGTCCTTGGCAAAGGTTGCCCAGACTTTGTGGCGGATATTTGGACTGCAAAATCCCACGGTGCAAGCCCTCAAAGGTGCCCTGAGGAAACACTTGAACCCTGGTAGCTTCAGAATATTCCGTGCCACCATAATGCATTGTCCTCGATGATCGTTTGAAAATGGCGGTACCAAGAAGCTTTTTGTCGGCCAACACTAAGTCGCCTTTGTGGCTGCTGACTGAACGAAATTGATTGGCCCCCCCATCAGCGTCATACCCTTCGGGCTTTGATGGGGGAGAAACGCCCAGTAAGTCACAAGCGTGCTCAAAAGTGGGAAGGTCTACATAGAGTCCCTCACACTCAGCGTCTCCGCCTACTTCGACATAATGATTTTGATCCCTAACCTCGAGCAAGTCCGTTGGCCGGATCACATCCATAAGTTGAGAAAGATTCCACATCTTAGAGGGTTCATGGTAGGTAATGCGCACTTGGATCTTGAAGTCTCGCACGCTTTCCCTTTCCTGTTCCCGTTCCTTTTCCTTTTCCCTTTTCCTTGCGGGCTCTAGGCTAGACAAGAACTCAAAAGCCACTAATTCATCGAGCCGGCGGAACAACGTCTGCGCCTCTTTCCAGTGCAGTAATTGTTCTCCATCGTGACCTGGGAGGCTTCCCCTTGGCTTGCTAGACAACACGCTTGTGTGGGCTTGTTGGGATCCGATCGCCGTTGAAGCGAAAAGAGCTCGAGCAATTGAGGCTAGTTCAGTCTTCCGGTAGTAATCCTGGTCATCAACCTGGAATATCTTAATAGAAAACAACTTCGTTAGGCTCTCTGATTTGAAAGGAGAGTATGCTACTCCATCGGTCAATGTCTCAAACTCGTCGAGTATTTCTTTTGCGGAAAGAGGCTTGGATTGGAGGCCCTGAAGAAAACCGGTAAAAATAGCATTAGCTGCCGGATCTTGGAAGTAAATTGGGCCACCACGAGCATCTGCAATCATCCGGATAGCTATATCCACGTCTGCAGAATGTTTTTCTTTAATTTTGTCCCCTGACATTATTCGAGCAGATGAGATTGCAGTGAGCCAGAAGCATGGATTTTCCGGAGAGAGGTCTGCAACAAGGATGTTGGTAGATGAGATAGCGATGTCTGCAATACTCTTTTTGTAAAGGGAATCGAGCGCAGACAGAATCTCCCGAAGGAGGACATAGGCGGTTCGGTCATCCAGAGGCTCGAGCTCGATCACATCGGCAAGCGGAGAGGCATCAAAAGGGCAGGCAGTCAGGATGTATGGGTGATCAAGAAGGCAGAGATCGCTGACTTCCAGCAAATGGTTTGTCTATCACTGCTTAGCACTCTGAACAAAGTGAAAGGTAGGCGGCTCTTACCTCAAGATCCTTCCGCCAACTAAACTGCTCTTTTGCTTCACGTTCCGACGAAAACCTCTCTGCTGCAAGCATCGCCCCAGTTTCCAAGTCTTGCCCATAGAACACTTCGAAATTGTCCCACAATCTCCTCTCCAGGACACAGAACGTTGTCGGTGTAACAGACTTTTGTAGTAGCTGGGGTGTTTGACTTTGTTTGGGCATCGGCGAAGTGAGTGTCCAGCTGAGGTTCAAGCCCCCCAGCTCTGGAACCTCCGGGTTCTGCCAGTCCCACTGCAAATAAGTGGAATCTTCTGGCCAGACGGGTTTGACGTATAAGATCAACCCCGGGTGATGGGGAGTTTGAGCAAAGACGATTCGATTCAAACGATCGTATTGCAGAGCCCTCCGGGGACATTTTGTGCCTTGATCTTCCTCCTTAGAGCTAATGTCGCAGCCATTGACGGTCTCACCGTTGTTAGAGAGGTCTTGGATAATCCATGTCCGATGTATGAGGTTGGGAAAGACACAGAATTGTCTTCGGCTCACTAGGTGGCTGGGAAGAACAACGTCAGGATTCATGCGATGGCTTCGTCGTCCAAAGATGTATGCTCCGCCATTTTTTGGCGGCTTTCGCAAGAGAAGAACGGCCGGATGGGCACCTGGAATGTCTGTCTCGGCCTGGCTCTTGGCCGAACTGCGGGCATTCCTAAGAACTTCATTAGCCCAATTACACCCACCCTCCCAGCTATCGTAAGACGTCAAAAAAGGATGTATTGCGGTCGGATTCTCCTGAAGAAAGGAAAGTTCGTCCGTAGGGTAAACCACGATAAGAGCCACTCCCTTCAGGTTCCACTGCGGCAATTCAAGCTCAACGTCCATAATGAGGGTGAGAACTTTTGCGGGAAGTCCATGATAACGTTACTTACCTGATTTGCTTGAAGACAGGCGCTTGCAGATTGCCAAAGTGGTTGTTGCCTTGTTTGCACAGGCGGCGCTTCGCGGGGAATGGACACGTGATATGAAGTGGAAATCTCCGGTCCACTCTCTACCTGCCCGTTTAACTGCATGAACTCTCAACATAACATCTATCAAAATGTATTCATCAGTGCCCAACCCTCCGTCAAAAGTAGACGGTCAGTATATAACAATAACCAATACCTGATTGGGAGCTTATAAGGTTAGCAGCAGGTATATCGCCACACGGGTCTCAACGTAACGAACAACCTACAAACTCCCTTCCTCAGAACTCACACCTTAGAGCCGTCAACGGCGAGTCTAATCCAGAGCAGGCCCTTTTAACTGAAAAGAACCTCAAGAATTTGAATAAGTTACAATCGAGGAAAAATCTGTTGACCGCGTCGTCTTCAAGCATAAGCACATACCTCCGTACTGAGCAGGAGGAGTACTGGGCAAACTTGATGAGACAGAAACATGGAGATCCTGTACCATACAGGCGAACTCCTTCGCCCTCTCCACCTCCCAATACCGCCGTCGCACGAGGCCAAGAGAAGCCGCGCTCTGCAAAGACAATCCACTCTACACATGAACCGCATCAATGTGCGCTAGGCATAAAGTGCCTGCTTCAGATCGACAATTTGAACTACAATAGAATAATGGCGACACATCTTGTGGCTAAGGCTCTGCAGTGCCGCCTGTCTATTCGCGCCCTTAATGTAGACCGCGACTACAGCGACTTGGCAAGGCTCAGGAGCCGTTCCGAGTATGCCGCAGAATTGTTATCGGAAACGTACCAAAAGTGGAGCATACGAGGGCTCACTGGGATGGAGGAGCTCCATCCCATGGAGGTCCTGAAGCAAATTCAATCGCCCGACTATTGGGAAGTTGAAAGGAGATACCTTAAGAGCCCGGGCTGTCTTGCGGAACGGCAGCGTCAGAAAGCATCCGCATCAACGTTGTCAACTGGGTTCTCACTTGGTGTGCCATCCATCAAAGCCTGCGAACATGAATCTCCCCACCAGGAAAGCGCTGCGGAAGGGTCCTTGGAGTTTACACAACAGGGGGAGGTGATGGCAGATGGTATCTCTGTGGCGGAGCTACCTCCACTTCAAGCGCCTCCACGGGGAACCGGGTCGCGAACGCCGTTGGCATCACCCACCGGTGCAGACAGCCATGATAATCCTCACAATGGGGAGGTGGCCCCCGCGAGACATCCGAGGCTAATGGGCAAGAACAAGCTTGCTGCCTCTCGGGATATTTCTGATTTGGGCCGGGAGCAGGGACACGCGAGGGTTGAGAAGAGAAAGGCGATAGAGGACGCTGCAGTGGGCGATGATGTCGCACCAAAGCGTCGGAAAGCGGGTGAGCATGCTAGCTAACTTGAAAGCTTCATAACTGAATTGGCTCAGATAATACTGTCTCACCACCTGCCCCTCCGCCTACTCCTCAAAGTTCGACCCTTGCAGCGTTACGTGATCGCCGCAAGATTGCATCCTCACATTCCTTCAATTCCACCTATCAACAAACCCCAGTAACACCCACATACATGACTGGGCGGCGGCCTCTTGGTCCAGCAGAGCCCTCGAGAATATCCAGAGCGAAGAGCAAACCTCAAGGTCGACGGCAGACTAACGCCACTTACAAGCTTGCCACGGCTGAATCTTCGTCAACAGAAGTACGCGACAAGCCTAGACAGCGAATTCCTTCTATGACTCCTGTGCTGCGGAGTAGTTCACGGATAGCTAAAATCCAAAAACCAAAACTAGTAGCGGAGAGAACACGCAAGACAGCCGCCAATGGACGTTCAATGTTGAAATGGTGCAATACGCGTATTGAAGGAGGCAGACACAGCACAACCATACAGAAGAAACCGGAGCGTTGATCAATTGTTTGAGTTTCATATTTGAGCCCTTTGGCTCTGCAAACCCTCATGTAGCTTGTGATAAGCTCCTGCACTTCTGTAGCTTTTACACATTGCAGAGGAACACACAGGAGCCTCGCACATTTGCGTTTCCTATTCTTTGCAGTGCTGTCAAGATCCAAACAGAGCCGGCGAAATCTTAGCTTAAGCGGCAAAGGCGAAACCTCCGGTCCCATCTGGCTCTATCACCTGTGCGTCTTTCTCGTCAAATCTATCTGCTGTGGCCTCACGTGTGAGCGTAATGCGTAATTCACGTCTCGATCCATCATCGTTTCCATCCGTCACCCGTCTTCCCTCGTCACACCGATCTCCCTTGCTTATCGATCATTACCATTTCTGCTCCAAAAAGCCACTTACGTTCCTTCCGTATGGGCGGAGAAAGCGGAGACGTGGGGACGATAGCGGCGGAAGTGGTCGTTGCCTAGGTATGACTTTGCGGAGAGGCTCGCAGGCGGAACAGCCCGAGTCTATTCACTTGGCACAAAAGGATCGCGAACTGGGATATAAGTTGCAAGGCAGGATCTCCTTGATAAGTCAGCCGACTCCTATGGATACGCAATGTTCGTCGTGTAGTGTACGGTCTAGAAGGATGGAAGACCCCTTGCGGAAACGGTGAAGTAGTAGTGGATGTTCAGGCTCTCAACAAAGATCTACCTGATGGCCATGTAGTCTGAAATCACAGTCGCTATCGTAGTCTCCGGTCTAGTAGCGCAGAGATATCACATCAAGCCTACCACCGCAGCAAATCAAGACTACAAGAATGACATATGACTACAAGATCTCAGTATACACAGCAGTGCTATGGTAGACAGTGAGAGCACGAATACTTTTCTATTCTCTGTCATGGACGTCGTGCACAGGGGGTTTCGAAGCGAATGATTTACCCGAAATCGTAAAAACTCGCCACCACGCAAAAGTTGAATGCACACAAGAATCGAAGTCTGGACCAGTCCCTTCCGTTCGTGTTTGCAAGGGCTCGACCCTCGTGACACCTGAGACGATATCATAGAGGGAAAGAGCTAGAGCGAACCCGTCGCGAAAAGGTCTGCCAGAATAAAGCACAAGACACAGCGTTAAAAATGTCGGCACACGGATCGTGAGACATTCCCCCCCATGCATTTAGTCACCACAACTCCGGTGCACACTATAAACCTTCTAACAGAATCATGTACCGGACAGAAACCATTAGACAGTTGACAGTATGATCGAAGGAGTGTGACAAAGAACGAGATACTTGAAACCTTTCGATATGAACATCGATTGACGGTCTACCAAAGGGGAGAGTCGATGAAGGGTTGGCCAAGTGGTCGTCCGACCTTGGTGTAGTCTCCACCCATGTTGCCTAAGGAACAAAACGATTAGGATAACGTCAAAAACGATTGTCCTTTGGAGGAATGCTTACCTGGAGGACTATAATTGCAAACGGTAAAGTACCTGGGAGTATTGCTGCTGACCTTGGCGAGACCGCCAGGACAATGCTGGGTGTGGCAACCGACCTTCGTGGTGGTCTTCCAGACCATCTGCGAGAAGTGGCCCCAGTTGTGGAAGTTGGACATATCTGGCGAATCTTGGCCGAACAGACTGTTGTACAACTCCAACTCGTGGTTGTAGAACCGTTGTGTGATGATGCCACCTACATGCTCGGGATCTGCACCAGCACCGATGTTTTGGCCGTACCCACCGCCGCCGACCGCACTGCAATGACGTTAGTCTATAAAAGATCGAGTGAGAGTGGAGAATAACGTACGTGTTGTGATCGAATATGCAGTTAGCCGCAACTTCCTGAGCATAGGCCGCCAAGTTCTCGTCCCATTGAAGCGCATCCGCAGAGTGGTTGACACGGTGAATATTGTGATGGTAGAGCGCACTCGCCTTGTAATCGGAAGGCGGGGGGAGCGTGTAAGTGTCATAGGTTGCCGGAGCGTTTGACTGAGCTTCGGGCTGGGAAGCAGGTTGGGCCTCGGCACTTGGAGCGGGAGCTGGCGCAGCCTCGGAGCTTGAAGCAGGAGGTGGAGCTTCCGAGGTTGGAGGGGGAGGGGGAGGTGCCTCTGAAGTAGGGGCAGGTGGAGCAGGAGCTTGCTCGGTGGGAGCTGGAGCCTGGACCTGAATCTCAACGGATGGTTGAGCCACGGCAACTATCGAGGCTTAGTAGATGCGACAGCAACTCAACGTTCCTCCGAATAGGATCACTTACCTTCGACGAACTCGGCCGGAGTTGGAGCAGCAGGTGCGACGAACCCTGCAGTCACATACTGAACGACAGTGACGTATTCGATCTCCGTCACAAGAGCGCGTGGCTTGACCATGGGAGTGCTCAGGGTGCCAGCCACGAAGACGGCGGACATGAAGATTGAAGAACGCATGTTGAGAGTTTGCTGTTGAATTCTTGCGAGATTGATACTTTTGCTTTGACGCAGTTGGAGATCTCAAACCTCGGGATTTACAAATGAGTGTTTTGTCGAGACGACTGATGCTGTTGATGGCTTTTCACGGAAAATACCACGGTCAGCTAGGTAGGGTTATAAAGGAGTGGATTGGATGGTTGTTAAACGAAGGTATTAGGGCAGAAGGTGTAACAAGGTGGAAGGTTGTGAGGGAGGGAGGAAGTAAGTGAGTAAGTTGAGATCACGTACAAAGTTGTTAGATTCGTCCCACGGGAAGTTGAGTGAATGATCTTCTGGATTGTTGCTGCGCGTAACGTTCCACGTTCGACGGACGGTAAAAGAGTGAATGGCTGCTGTGAACACTTGAAAGAGTGAAAGTGTACAAGAAGCTAAAGAGGTCGGTTTGTGTATGCGGGAGGGTAGAGTAGTAGAGCACACGGTGCGAAAAGAATGAAGGACTCTTTGTAGGGTGGTGAGAAAGAAGAGGAAAAGAAAGAGAAGAGAGAGAAAGAGAGTGAAGGGGTAGCGTGGCCGTAGATTTTGTCGGAGGTCGAAACGAAATGACAAAGACGACGGATTGTTTAATTGCAGACTTGAAACAAGGATCGGGGGTAAAGAAGAGACACTAGCTACTTTTGTAATTTCGCAAAAGGTGTGGGGATAGGTCACCGAGCAGAGTCTCTCTCCTTTTCAAGTCAGAGCTCGTTGAAGCTACTACGAAGCTCAAGCGGAGCACGACGACTACAGTTATATGTATCCATTTCCATGTTTCTCTGTTCCAGGGCTAGATCTGGTCCATACATCCAAACCCGGCGTGTAGGAGACGTGTTCAGCATTCCGGAGGGCGGTGGTAATTGCTGGGCAACAACTGGCGCGAGTATCTGTTTCGGAGTTTTCGGTCCCCCATCTCAGGGGTCGTACCAAATCCCCTTGCTGTGATATAGACTTTTTGGACCCTGGACGATGTGTGCTTGGGATGTGGCTAGCAGGGGTCTAGATTCCCATGCTCATTGGTTCTTGCGACGGGTACCTGACCGGCTCCTCCTGCACTCTTTATCCCAGGACGCCAAGCGAGACTCCCAAGCAGCCTATCGTAAAATACCGGGGTTAAATCCAGGCGCTGGGAATACCTTATTCATCATGAAGATGTGGGTACCTATTTGCGACATACGAAGATCTCAACGGACACGTCTTCAATCATGCATCAAGGTTCATCAATCGATATGATGGCGACATATCTCTGGCAATCGTATTTTTTGGGGGTACTTCCATGTTTGATAGGAGAACCTTCACCGCACATGAGACTGCAGTCGCGTGGAAAATATTTCCTCAGCCGTTTCTCACCTTCGAGCCGCAAAACGGAGTATTCCATAAGAACTTCTCATTTCGCCTTAAGTAAGATGAACGTCTCATGGTTCAAAGTCAATTAAGGTAACCTTAGAGTACCTTACTTAAGGTAGGTAAAGAAAGTCAGGTAGTTGGGACAACGCTACGGACCCGTCGTGGTGATTCAAAGACCAGGCCACGTGTTTCGAGTACGGTATCCTCCGCAGCTGACGTAGACACCCGCTATTATACCTCATGATTGAGAGAGATCCTTGATCAGATGTAGGTGTAGATGTTACGCATCCTTTGTTCAAGGAAGGTACATACCTTACGTATCATGTATCGCAAATGCCTGCCTCTTGCGCCTCAACGATCTGCAGCTCGGCTGGAAGTGCGGTCAGTAGTGATACCTGTCACTGATGTCGGACTTCGAGTATGACCTGCACCGAGAGAGGCGGACAAGCACTCTATAGTACGACTCGCTTCAGCTCGACTCCGATCTTTGGTGCTCCGCTTTCGAGCAGTCACCAAGGAAAAGATCCTTTGCCCACCGCAGGCAGAAACAGATGGCGCGCACCAAGACCAGTTTTGTGTGGTGGAACTTGCCGTGTGATACAGCAGAAAAGGGTCACCGCAAGTATACATTGTAGAACCTTGACATAGAGATAAGCAGTAAGCACCATGGGTCTTACAGCACCCGTTGCGGCTTCAATACCGTTAAGTTGATCTTGAGCACCTAGTAGTAATGACGTGATGCGCCCTGCTCTGAGGCTTGATGACGAGAGTTGAGTTGCAAACCAGCCCACATTGATTATAGCTCAGACAAGATGCATCCATCGCTAAGCTGCTGGAATTCGCCCAGCAGATCAGCGGTGTATCGATAAGCTGATTAGGTCTAGGGCTCGAAACTTGCGAGTCCGGGGATCCGGGGAGATGTGAAAGTCACAAAGCGGATAACCGAAGTGTCTAACGTCACAAAGTGACATCCGGGCTGTGCCCAGGTTCTGAAACCCTAGGTACCACCGCAGCAACCGGGAATGCATTGGTAAGCCGAAAGTGCAGGGTCCCTCGTGTATCTGTATAGGTATAACTCGGCCCGGTAGGTCGCGGAAGATAGAGATACTATCCAGCATCTAATTGGCTTTTGAGACCATAAGAGCTTGCTTGACATGTTTCTGGCATGGTAGTGAGTTGTGATGCTCAGTTTTGACTCAAAGCACACCAATAGCTGCTCGAGTCGTGACTTCCGAAGGCCTAGGGAGCCGTCAACATGATTCCCTCCGCATCGTCGAACGGTCTAGTACCTTGCAATAATGATGGGACATTATCCGGTGCAGTACGCTATTCAGTAGCTGTGGATTACCATTATCTTCTCATATTTCCCGTTGCGATCAGCATTTGTCCCGCAGAAAAAGGACTTCCGCCATGCTGTCTTGCCCTCGTTGCAATGAACAGCCCGCAGAAGATTTTGCCGCTTCATCTCAACGTACTCGCCTCAGAATCGCATTGCTTCGGAGAAGCAAGGATGAGCCAATGAGACATCGTCCTCCTGACGACCCACTGTTTCATGAACGCGTGTCCGGCATCGATTCCCACAAAACAACATAACCTAGTGATATCCGAATTGGAGAGACCACAAGATACCACGGGACACCTATTCCAACCATTCTGAATGCGAGATTCACCCGTACTCCCTTTAGATGACGTAGACGACGTTCGAGCACACCGCCTGGCTACAGACCACAGAGAACTTCTGTAAAGGTTGACCGAAATTATACCTCAACGCCTGTTGAGTGCGCAGAAGAGCCTAGCGAAGCCGGTCAAGCTCAGACTCGAAAATCTTGAAGTTGACCTGCAAGATTGGGCGGCTCAACAGGATATCCAGAAAATGGTAAACCGTGCCATCGCTGGTCAACGCCTGCTTCGTGAAACTGGCCCAACAGATGTCCATC
>QQTW01002278.1_pt1 | contig 13862 bp, 7 predicted proteins | sample 1904831 | NCBI WGS metagenome assembly QQTW01 (sample SAMN09435610, study PRJNA476489) | Subsurface metagenome, whole genome shotgun sequencing project. | reverse complement strand
AGTTCAAAGTTTTTATTACCATTTTTAAGGCAGAAATTTTTAATTTCAAGAAATTTGTGTTAGCGTTTTTAGAGTTCATTTATAAAGAAAAAATTAAGCAGTTAGTCGTCTCAGCATCAGCCGTACCATAGCAGCGTAAACCATAGACTCACTGACTTCCGGCAACAGTTCATAATCTTTGCTTAACCGCTGATAACGCCCTAGCCAACCGAAAGTCCGCGTTGTCCACCCATTTTCTAGGTAAGACTTCAAACCCATCTTTGATGCGCTTAACTACTTCTACTTTTGCACCACAAACTGCCATAACTGCGGCAGCGAAATTCTCCCCACTGTAACCAGAATATACCCAAATTAACTCTAAAGCCTTGGCATTACAGCACTGTTCTAGCAATGCTACTGTTGCTCCTAGTCGTTCTCTTGCATTAGCTTCGGTAACTACTACACTCATCAGTAGTCCTTGAGTATCTACGATGATGTGCCGAGGAGCGCCCTTCAACTAGTTTACCGCCACCCTTAGCCGTACACTTCCCCTTTTTTTCCGTCGTTTAAACCCTTCTGACTGTCTATAATTCCGGCAGTAGCTTGAGGAGATCTTCTTTGCTTCATGCGAATTTGTTCGCGCAATACCTGGTTTATCTGTTTCCAAAGTCCTCGTTTTTGCTAGCTTCAAAAGTAATAATAAACTGTGGAATAGGGTGGGAAGTCATGAGGCAATATTTCCCATGAGCAATTAGTTCTAAAAGGAAGCTTGAAAATAAAAATTTAATCGTGTTTTAGAGGTTATTTGTTAGTATCAAAGTATCTTATCTAACGATTAAATTTTTATTTTTTGCGCTAGATATAATACAAGTAAAAAATGGAATTGACTACAAGATCGCATATCTACTATACGCGGATCTCCTCCTGGTTTAGGCGGCGGAATGAGTGGTTTGATAATTTACCATTCTTTATCATTAAAATCACTTTTATAGCCTTTTCTAATCATCAGCTATCTACACAAATAACTCATCTTTAGTGATTTTAAAAGCTTCCTCCTTCAAACTTATCTGTCTTCATTTTTTCTTTATAAATCACCTCTTAAATTTGAATACCAAAGTTACCAATTTGCAATTCAAAATTTAATACTAAAACACATCGGCGGGATCGGCAGAACGAAGTTTGTTAGAGGTGATTGCAGCGGAAGCAACACACATAAACATTGTCAAAATGAAAACAGTGACAGCAATATTCAGACTCATTACCAGTTGCAGACGAGTAATTACAGACAGAAAGCTGTACATACCAAATGAGGTGACAAATCCAGGGATGAAGCCTAAGATTCCGAGAATCGCCGCTTCTTGGAAAATCACCCCCAACAGTGCCAAGTCAGAATAACCCATTGCTTTGAGGGTGGCATACTCTGCTAAGTGGTCACTGACATCGGAATAGAGAACTTGATAGACAATAACGACACCCACAATAAACCCCATAATTGCACCAAAGCTGAAAATTGGCCCAGTTGGGTTCGTGTTTTGAAACTGTAGCTCTTTAGCAATTAGTTCCTTATGAGTGTATGCCTTGACACCGGGAATATTTGCCGCAATCCCTGCCTTCACTGCTTCCGGATTAGCTCCTGGATTCAAGGTAATTACCCCCACACTGACCTGCTTGAGTGCATTTTCTCCAAACAAATCAGCATAATTGTCTTCACTGATCATCAGGTTGCCTTCTCCGAGGAAAAAAGAGTTACCAAGATTAAACAATCCCACAACAGCAATCCGATGATTTTTAAGCAAGGCTTTGACTTCACCTTTTTCGGCAAATAATTGGGGAATGGGTCCAAAGGAAGGTTTTGCGAGGCGGTCAAACAAGACGCTGTGAGGGATATTTAATTTTTCACGCTGTTGATTTATTTCTGGGATATTAAAGACTATTTGACTAGGATTCAAGGCAAACACTCGTGCCTGAAACGAGGTTTGTTCTTTAGAGTACGCCCAAGTGCTTTGATTTATATAAACTGGAGTAGTTGAAGCAACTCCTTTAATGCCAGCTGCTTGGTAAAGACGAATGCGATCAAATCCATTAGCACCTAAAAATTTTGTACTAGGATTGAGCAAAAACAAATCACCTTTCAAACTAGCGGGTAATGTTGTAGCACCTTCAGTAAACAGTGTGCGAAATCCCAGTTGCATAAATATCAAGACATTGGCAAATGCAATGCCACCCATTGCAACAGCAAGACGAGTTTTTTGGTGCGACAACTGCGCCCACGCTAAAGGACGCTGAGTCTGAAGATGGTTTAACAAGGATTTTAACATCGGAATTTTCCTAATTTTTATTATTAGTTAATGGCAAGTAAGGCAGAGTTGAAGCAAGTAATCCGTGAACCTACAAAATATTCACTCAATTTTGGGTTTGAAATTTTTTCTGCAATCCAAAAGCTAAAATCTCAAATTGGCACAGTCAAAAAATCCGCAAGCAAATTAGATGTTTGAACGTAAATCAACTTTATTTCTTCCCAGGGAGGTTTTTATTTGATCGTTGGCTGCATTATTATTTGTGGCAATATCAAGCTTGACGCGAACTTGCATATTAGTTAGTCCAGCGACCTTAGGACTATCTTTGGGAGTAATGCGAACTCTAACCGCAATCACCCGTGCATTTTGATCGGTTGTGGGACTACCTGTATCATTACTGCTCGCAGCGTCTTGAAGGGTTTGCTTGCCAATTTGCAAACCAATCTGTTCGACAACGCCCTGAATCTCGCCTGTCAAACCGCCATATTCGCTGGATATCACAGCTTGTTGTCCCATACGGACTTTGTTAATATCAGTTTCGGAAATCTCGGCGATCGCATACATCTGCTTAGTTTGAGCCAGTTCCACAATGCCCTGACTGGTATTAACTTGCTCTCCAATACGCGTATTTATTTTCAGAATTTGTCCTGCTACAGGTACTCGTACCTTTGCATCTTCTAAATCCGCTTTTCTTTGCTTAACGGTAATCTTAGCTTTATCCAGTTGCGCCTGGGCAATTTCAATATCTACTGGACGCACCTCCTGCAATTGTGCTAGTTTTGCCCGTTCTTGGGCTATTTCTGCTTGCAGGGTTTTTTCGGTTTGCTCTAAATCAGCTTTGCGTTCAGCTAAAGTAGCTTGGGTTGTTGCCAACTCGCGTTGTGCTGAATCTCGGTCAGCACGAGAAATGGCACCTTTACTTGCTAACCCTTGTCGTCGTTGATAGGTGAGTTGGGCTTCACGGAGAGTCGCTTCCGTGCTGGCGATCGCTGCTTTTTTCTGCTTAATTTCACCTACCCGTTGGGCTTTTGAACTGGCGATCGCTGCTTTTTGCATTGCTAGTTGTGCCTTTTTGGCATCTCCCTGCTGTGTTTTAGCAAGTTCCGCCTGTTTTAGCCGCACATCTGTCTGTGCATCCCATAAATCTGCTTCTCTGCGCTCAATACCTTGCAGAATTGCAATCACCTGATTGGCATTTACAAAGTCGCCTTCTTTAATTAGAATTTTGTTGACGCGGCTATCTTGGGCATTTGGTACTGAGAGTTTAATAACTTCGCCTTCTGGTTCAATTCGCCCCAAGGCTACAACAGATGCTACTGGTGCAGGTTCTACAGGAGTCTCTTGAGCATGATTTTGCTTCTGCATATTGCAGGCAGTACACATACTGATTGAACATAGAATAAGTGTTAATAGCTGAAATTTTTTCATAAGTGTAATTCAACTCCTGCCTGAAAAATCCCAGTATTTATCAGGTGTTTTCTGGGAATTTATTAACTAAAAATAGCTTGATAATTTTCTCAGGTGTTTTCTGGGAATTTATTCTATAACTAATGTATGAAATAAACTAGTTTATTGATATTCACTCTAGTCATGTATAAACTATTGCTAAAGTCATAAATTTATATGACTTTAGTCATGTCAGTTTTTTGACAAGCTCTTTTATATCAAGTCCGGTTGATTAGTTATGATTCGGTGCATCTGTGCAAAAACCTAAAAACCTTGTTTTTCCCTGCTCCCTGCTAACGGTCTTAATGATAAGGCACAAACTCGTAATAAAATGCCCAGCCGTCGCTTTCGCCCCTTCGTGGCGAAAGCGCCACAGTACTTGGACTTTGCAAAAAAATCAAAATAAATGGTTCTTGCATTTTATTTTTTGGATCTCCCTAATTCTTTTACCGGACATGATATTAGTATCTAGATAGTTAAAGATAATTTGCCTTTTTAGTATAATTTCTGATGAATAAAATCACAAATGCTTCTCCTTCTATTCGTCATTCACTTCTATTAATGGAGTGGATACTTTTGGTAATTCTGGTTTTCATTCACTTAGCGAATGGTAATATTAATTACTTAAATAATTTACCAAAATATACAATATTCCTGTTTGTAGTAGCTTTTGCTAGCCTAAGTTTTATTTTTCCTATCAACCGTCCTGCTTGGTACAAAAGATTATATTTATGTATAGAAATACTTGTAGTAATTGCTAGTAAAATAATCGGCTTTAATTTAGATATGCTCCTTTACCTGATTACTGTGAAGAGTTGTTTTTTACTTAATCGAAAAGAGGTAATTATAATCGTAATAACTACAGGAATTGCCTGGAATCTTATTGCTGTTTTGAATCTTCCTAGAGTAATTAAGCTTTATCACGAACAGGCTCAAAATTTTCAGGATAAATATATTATGGTTGATTATCTTGTCAGCAATATTGGTGGTTATCTAGCAGCAAGCATATTTGTAATTTTATTAAGCTTTGTTGCACTTGCAGAACAAAAAAACCGTCAACAAGCAGTCGCCCTTGCTCAAGAAGTAGAAACTTTAGCAGCAACTTTGGAGCGCACCCGCATAGCCCGCGATATTCATGACTCACTAGGACACACACTCACTACTCTTGATGTACAACTAGAACTCGCTCAGAGGTTACGCCAACATGACCCCGATAGAGCATTGAAAACTTTAGACACTGCCAAACTCCTTGCTAGTCAATGTTTGCAAGACGTGCGTCTGGCAGTGCAAGCGATGCGCCAGTCAGATTTTAATCTCAACGCAGCTTTGACTACTTTGGTGCAACAAATGATACAAAATCAATCCTTGAGAATTCGCCTAGAGGTAAATCTGCCACACTTACCCCTCCAGACTAGTCACCAACTTTACTGTATCGTCCAGGAAGGGCTGACAAATATTCAAAAACACGCCCAAGCCTCTTGTGTAAAACTACGGGGTTGGTCTATTTCTGAGGGTGTCAGCATCGAATTGACTGATGATGGTAAAGGCTTTGATCTAGAACTGACTCATTCTGGTTTTGGTCTCAGAGGAATGCAAGAGCGAGTACAATTGCTGGGTGGTCAGATCAATATTCAAAGTACAGTAGGTAAAGGCACTTATATTCAAGTGATCATTCCCCGCTAGGAGGCGATGAGCTAACAAGACACTAATGACAACTAATAACTAATTAACCCCAATAGTTTAAGATGATTCGGCTTTTACTTGTAGATGACCAAGCACTATTTCGCCAAGGATTAGCATCTTTACTCTCCCTAGAAGACGACTTGGAAGTTGTGGGTCAGGCGAGTCACGGACAAGAAGCGATCGCCCTTGCCGAACAACTACAACCTGATGTTACCCTTATGGATGTGCGGATGCCTATCTGTGATGGTGTGCTAGCAACCCGCGAAATTCATCAACGCTTCCCTTGGATGAGAATTCTGGTACTCACAACCTTTGATGAAGATGAGTACATCTGGCAGTCTTTGCAAGCGGGCGCACTTGGCTATCTGCTGAAAAGTACCCCCTCAGCACAGTTAGCAGCAGCAATTCGCACCCTGCACAAAGGTCACTCTCAACTGGGCCCCACAATTGCACCCAAAGTCTTTGCCCAACTCAATCCCCCGCAACCTTCTCTCAAACAAAACTCTTTGCAGCAGCTTTTGAGTGAGCGGGAATTGGAAGTGTTAATCCTCATTGGTCAAGGTAAAAATAATCGGGAAATTGCCCAACTATTACATCTTACAGAGGGAACGGTCAAGAATTATGTCAGTCAGATATTTGCTCAATTAGGAGTGCGCGATCGCACCCAAGCAGCTCTCTGGGCAAAGCAGAATCTTAGTTGTTAATCAGTAAATCCAAAAGTTTTTCCTCAAAGGGCGATCGCAGGCTTGAACTGGTAATCGTCTAATATCAAGTCAACTTGAATGCCCGTAGTATAATTGAGGGAGTAAGCCTGCGCCTGTGTGTTGTCTCATGCCCAAACGGATAACTATTGCGCCTCACCTAAGTGTTGAGGAACTAGAACAGCGGTACCGTAAAGCCAAAGACCCGCTCCTCCGCTCTCACTACCAAATTATTTGGTTACTCGCTCAAGGCCGCCGGACTGAAGAAGTGGCAGCAATCACAGGTTACAGTCGCAATTGGATTTACGAATTAGTCTGGGGCTATAACCGCATCGGCCCAGACACTTTAGGAGATGGACGCCATCATAATCCGGGAGCCAAGCCTTTACTCGACGATGTGCAGCAAGCCAATCTATTGCAAGCATTGAGGGGTACTGCTCCTGACGGGGGGTTATGGAATGGACGCAAAGTGGGTGACTACCTGACTTCGTTAATTGGGCAACCGATCAGCCGTCAACAAGGATGGGAATATCTCAAGCAGATGCGCCTACGACTGCGAGTCTCCCGTCCTGAGCATCAGGAGGCCAACCCCGAAGAGCAAGAAGCTTGGAAAAAAAAACTGGCGACGGTGGTGGAACAAGTTCACAAGGAGCACCCAGACGCCGCCGTCGAGGTCTGGTGTGAGGATGAACACCGGATTGGACTACAACCAGTGATGCGTCGGCTCTGGGTGGAAGAAGGGGAGCAACCAATTGCTGTAGTTAACTGGAAGCGCGAGTGGCTATGGCTGTATGCCTTTGTTCAACCGCAGACAGGGGAAACCTACTGGTGGATTCTACCCTATGTCAACACGGGGTTGTTTAGCCGAGTCTTGAAGGACTTTGCCCAACATTTTGGAGCTGGTAAAGACAAGCGCATCATCCTGCCGTTAGATCAAGCTGGATGGCACATGAGTGAGCAGTTGGAAGTGCCAGAGGGCATCCACCTCCTGCCTCTACCCCCCTATTCCCCTGAATTGCAACCAGCCGAGCGCTTGTGGCCACTAGTGGATGAGCCATTAGCTAATGAGGCTTTTGAGACGATAGTAGAGGTAGAAGAGTTGGTTTATCAGCGTTGTCGTAGATTGCTACGGCAGCAACAACTCATTCAAGGGTTAACATTCTACCACTGGTGGACAGAGGTGGTTCAAGTCGCTTAATTATGGGTATTTAACCCGACTTGATATAAAAAGCTGTAGCCGACCCCCAAGCTTTTTTATACTTCCAAATCTGCTAAGAGAGAATCGAGTTCGCCCTCTGTCATCTCAACCATACGAAAGTCACTAGCAGTATAGAATAATTCCTTAGAAGCGATATTATCTTTTAGATAAGCGCGGAGGTTGTGCAGATAGCTTTCTGCAAGGCGGCGTATGGTTTCCGGGTGATGAATATTCTTGCTGTATGTCCAGTCAACATACATACATTCGCTTTGAATGCGAGCATTAACAGCTAAAAGGTGGGGACGTTTTTGTTTGCCAAACATTCCCGAACCTGTGGGAGCATTGCTGAGGTTGAAAATATTGTTACTATTTTGCTGGCTATCGATTTGCCCCAGATAATTAAAACTAATCTGCGCTTTGTTAGTATTTACCAGTGTTTCGCCGACAGCTTTCTCCTGACTGAGATAACGCAGCAAGCCAAAGCTTTGTCCGTGATGGGGAATAGCTCGCATTTGTCTTTTCATTTCCTTAAGCATGTTTTCCCTGTTGGGATTTTCGCTGGGTTTCTTCAGAAGAACGGGGTAGAGCGAGGTAAACCAACCCACGGTTCTTGATAAATCAAGCCCGCTTGCAAGTATCTCTCGTCCGTGTCCTTCCAAATCAATCAGTACATGGGGTGAATTGTTCCATTGACTCAGCGTATCGAGTAGTGCGGCTAGGAGTATTTCTTGTACACCGGCGTGATAAATTGCGGTTGCTTCTTTGAGTAGAGCTTGGGTTTCGACTGCTGTTATTTGGGTAGATTCTGCTCTTAAACTGTCTACGGTGTTACTACCAAAGTCATCAACAGGTAATGAAGTGCTGGGACTTGAGAGTGTTTCTTGCCAAAATAAAATATCTTTGGCGATTTCTGGAGAATTTGCCAGGGTTTGCAGAGATGTTGCCCACTGCCTGTAAGAGGAGGTTTTTGCGGGTAAGGAAATAGGTTTGCCTATTACAGCTTGTTGGTAAGCTAAGGTTAAGTCCTCAATCAGGATGCGCCAGGAGACTCCATCAAATACAAGGTGATGTCCAAATAAAAACAGGACGTTGCCATACTCTTCTAGGTTTTTGGCATAGAGAACTCGTAGTAGGGGAGGACTTTCTAAATTCAAACCTCTCTGTTCTTCTTCGACAAGAACTTCTAGAACATCTTGTTGGGAAGAAGGCAGATGGCTGTTAAAATCTTCAATGCGTAATGGAGGTTTTGGCGCAGAGCCGAAGTAAGATTGTTCCCAAACGCCCTGGTTTTTGCGGAAATGCGATCGCAAAATATCGTGATGGGCAACCACAGCTTTCAAAGCAACCTCAAGGGCACCAATATTCAGAGGTTCGCTGGCATTCAAAGCTACTGCTTGGTTCCAGTGGTGCGGGTGGGGCAAGTTTTGTTCAAAGAACCAACGCTGAATCGGGGCAAGGGGAATGCTAGCAGTTAACGGCTCGACATTTTCAACTTGCTGGTGTAAGGGTTTGGCAACAGCCGCCAGCCTTCTCAGGGTTTGTGTTTCAAAAATGTCTTTGGGATTAATGTCCAATCCAGCTTCACGGGCGCGGGAGGTGACTTGCAAACTAATGATTGAGTCGCCGCCCAACTCGAAGAAATTATCATCAGGATGGACTGCTTCCAATCCCAGTGTTTGATTCCAAATTTGACGCAGTATCTCTTCGGTTTCATTTGCCGATATTGCTGAGTTTTCCTCTCGTCGAGGGCTTGGTAATTCCAGTGCAGAGAGGGCTTGGCGATCGAGTTTACCGTTGGGGGTGAGAGGCCATGCCTGGAGGATAACTACCGCACTTGGCACCATGTATTTCGGTAAAATCCCGGTTAAATATTCAATTAACTCTTTAGAAGTTGTTTCTGCGGTAGGAGTCTGGGCGTATGCCACCAATCGTTGTCGTCCGGGTACATCTTCCCGCAACAGCACCACAGCGCTATTTACTGCCTCGTGCCTTGTCAAAACGGCTTCAATTTCCCCTAGTTCGATCCGATGCCCGTGGAATTTCACCCGATTGTCTTGGCGTCCGAGAAAGCGAATGTTTCCTTGGCGATCATAAACCCCCATATCTCCAGTGCGGTAAAGCCGCGTTCCTGGCTGTTTGGCGAATGGATGGGGGATAAAAGCGTTTGCCGTCAAACTGGGTTTATTTAAATAGCCCCGCGCCAAACCAATGCCGCTAATGTATATTTCCCCTGGGACACCCGTTGCCACAGGTTGGAAATTTCCATCCAGCAGGTACATTTGGACATTCGATATAGCCCGGCCAATGCTAGGTTCTCCAATCAAATCGGAACAGTCTACCACGTTTGTACAGACAGTAGCTTCTGTCGGCCCGTAGGCGTTAAAGACTTTTCGCCTCTGAGTTCCCCAACGTCGCAGCAGGTTTCCAGAACATGCTTCCCCACCCAAAATCAAGGTTTGTATATCTGGTAAATCTTCCAACTCGATAGCGGTGAGGACAGATGGGGGCAGAGATAAATGCGTGATTTTCCAGGCGGTTAAAGCTGACCACAGGGCTGGACCGAGAAAACGCTCCGTCTTCTCCTTAATATATAAAGTGGCTCCAGTTCCCAGCACCATAAAAATCTCCCATACCGCAGCATCAAAATTCAGAGAAGAAAATTGGTACATACGACTGTCTGATGTGATGCCAAAAGCTGAAGTTGTCTGTCTGACAAGATTTTGAATGCCTGCATGGGTAACTAAAACACCTTTGGGTTTTCCTGTAGAACCAGAGGTGTAGATAACGTAGGCGAGATGGTCTTTTTCAGTTTTGAGGTTGAGACGAGGAATGTTTTGGCTCCACTCCATTTCTGAAAGTGGAAGAATTGGATAATTTTGCAGGAATTCGGGGATATTTCGCTCTTTTGTCAGAACCAGGGCTTGGCTATCCTCCAAAATTAGCTTGAGGCGTTTTTCAGGGTATGCGGGATCGAGTGGCAGAAATGCGCCGCCAGCTTTCAATACAGCTAAAAGCGCGATGATATATTTGGTTGAAGGTTCAAAATATAAGCCCACAATCCTTTCATGGCTGATACCTTTTGACTTCAAAATTGCAGCCAGAGCATTTGCTCGGTTATCTAATTCGCCATAGGTGATAGAATCTTCACCAAACACGAGTGCTAGAGCATTGGGGTTTGCATCCGCCTGGTCTTCAAAAAGCTGGTGAGCAGAACGTAATTCTCCTAAATCTCTGCTGTTGTCGTTCCATTCAGCGATCGCTAACTGGCGTTCTTGTACAGATAAAACCTGAATTTCACCCAGGGAAGCCTCTGGATTTTGAGCAATTTCCAGTAGCAGCTTCCGCAGTCGTTGCAGCATAAGTTTTGCCGCTTTGGCAGACAAAAATTTTGTCTGGTAAATTAATTTCAGTAGCAGATCGCTATCTGGAATAATACTGATGGTGAGCGGATAATTGGTTTTTTCATACATTTGGATATCATCAATTTTGATATCCTTGCCCTGATTTTTCAAAGATTTGTCAACAGGGTAATTCTCAAATACAAGTATACTTTCAAACAAATCCTCGCCTTGAGGGAAATTAATCGCATTGCGGATGTCTGTAAGTTTGCTATATTCGTATTCCCGCATTTGAACGTGACGCTGTTGAATTTGTTCTAGCCAGGAGGCGACAGTTAGCGAAGGTTCTAAGGCAACGCGCATGGGGAGGGTATTGATAAACAACCCAACCATGTTCTCCACTTCCGTAATTTCCGGGGGTCGCCCGGAAACAGTTACACCAAAAACCACGTCTTGTCCCGCACCATATTTTTGCAAAAGCAGCGCCCAAGCGCCTTGAGTCAAAGTATTGAGCGTCAGGTGGCGGTTTTGCGCCATCTGATGCAACATGGTGAATTCTTTATCACTCAGACGCAGTTCTGCATCTTGATAATCAGGTAAATCCTGGAGAACTTCAGTATCCTCTAGTTTCCATGAGATCGGAGTCGGACTTGCCAAACCTGCAAACTGTTCTTGCCAAAATTGCTCAGATGAGTGATTATCCTGTGATGCCAGCCATTGAATATAGTTGCGGTAAGGTGGAATTGAAGTTAAAGAGTGGGCAACATCCTGGAGTTTCGATTTGTAAATCTCAAGCACCTCTTTAAAGATGAGTGGAATCGACCAGCCGTCAAGCAGTATATGGTGATGACTCCAAACCCATTGCCAGCTAGCATCATCCATCTGGATGATTGTAAAGCGCATTAGAGGTGGTTTATCCAGTTGAAATCCATTCTTTCTATCTCTGGCAAGATATTGTTTGAATTGATCTTCTTGCTGTGCGGCGGATAAATTGCGCCAGTCCTGTTGCTGGATGGGGAATTTGACAGAAGTGCTAACAACTTGCACGGGGGGATCTTGGTTTTCCCAAACAAATGCAGTGCGGAGAATCGAGTGTCTGTCTACAACAACTTGCCAAGCATTAGCAAAAGCACTGATATCTAAATTACCTGCGATTTTACCAGTTACTTGCTCAAAATACACACCATCTTCTGGAGAGTATAGGGTGTGAAATAGCATCCCTTCTTGCAACGGTGAAAGTGGATAAATATCTTCCAAGTTTGGGAAATTGACTTGAAGAATATCCAAAAAAGATTGATTTATCCGAACTAAGGGAAAGTCTGAAGGTGTGAATTTAGAAATATTTGACTCGTTGCAATGTCTAAGTATTTGCAGCAAGTTTTCCTGAAAATTATCAGCCCATTGAGAAACTGTTTCTTCTTGATGTAAATTAGCGCTGTACAACCAATCAACCTGCAATTCTCCGTCAACAATGATGCTGAGAACCTCAATCAATTGAGGACGCAACCCTTCTGGGTCATGTGAAAGTCCAGAATCTTCATTTAGCAAGCGAAATAAATTCTTTTTTCCGCTGTCTCGCACTTGACCGAGATAGTTGAAGCTGATTTCAAGAGTACAGTCAAGAGCAATTGGTTCGGATTGTAGGTATTTTAAAAGACCATAACCAATACCCCGTTGCGGAACAGAACGAATTTTTTCTTTAACGCCTTTAATGAAAAACCCCTCATCAGCGCTTGATGACAAGTCAAGACGCAAAGGATAAAGTGTTGTAAACCAACCAAGGGTATTACTGATATCCAAATCTGGGGATATTTCTTCTCTCCCATGACCTTCCATCATAATTTGGATAGCGCGACCTTTAGTGATATTGCTAATAGTTTTAGCAACGGCAGCTAGCAGCAATTCTTGAGGTTGGGTGCGGTAAGCTTTATTTGCTTTGGTGAGTAGGGCGTTTGTTTGAGATTTAATTAATTTCCGCGAGATAGTTCTCACAGAAGACTCGAAGTTTTGCGCCTCAGCTTGGGGAAAATCAAGAGGTAATCGAGCTGTTTCATCTTTGATAATATTTAGCCAAAACTGTTTTTGTTCCTGAACAGCTGAAGATTTGGCAAAAGATTGTAAAAACTCACTCCAATCTTTGAAAGAGGCTGTTTGGTTTTCTAAAACAGGAGATTTACCTTGAAGAATTGCAGCAATTGCCTCTGCTAAGTCTTGTGTAAGAATGCGCCAAGAAATACCATCAACAATTAGGTGATGCAAAATAATTAAAAGCCTTGGCGGGCATTCTTCTCCCAAATTTAACCATGCTACACGAGCTAGAGGCCCATTACGTAAATCAAGCGATCGCTGCAAGCGGGAAGCCTCATCTTTGTAGTCCAATACTTGATCCACAACTTCAAAAGCAAAAGCAGCTTCGTCTTCAGTATAAAATTGCCGCCAAATTCCTTCTTCCTTTTGAAAACGCAGTCTAAATATGTCGTGATGGGCTGCAATCACTTTCACCGCTGCCGCGATTATCTCTGGCTTCAGAGATTTATTTACTTCCAACAATAAAGTTTGATTCCAATGATGAGGATTTGGAGCTTCGAGTTCAAAAAACCATTTTTGAATCGGACTTAAAGGCGCTTCACCAAAAGCTTTATCTGTACTACTTGCTGGCGAATGCAGCATTTTTACTTTTTGGGCAAGTAGTTTGACTGTCTCTTGTTGGAAGATTTCTTTTGGCGTTAATTCCCAACCTTGACGACGCATTTCATTGACTACTTTCAAAGCCGAAATAGAATCACCGCCAAGCTCAAAAAAATTATCTTCTACACTGACAAGATTAATTCCTAAAACTTGCTCCCAAACCTGACAAATTATCTTTTCAGAGGGTGTTTGCCCAGGCGCGATCACTCGTTTGGTGCTATGATGATTCCAATCAGGTGTAGGTAATGCTTTGCGGTTAATCTTACCTTGAGCGGTAAGAGGCATAGCATCTATGAATATAAACGCTGCCGGAATCATATAGTCGGGTAAACGCTCTTTCAAAACAGCACGCAATTGACTTTGCTCTAGCGGCTGTTCACGAACAACAATATAAGCAATCAAACGCTTGTCTTCAGCATTTTCCGAGTGGGTTACAACCACCACCTCTGCAACTTCCGGTAGCCTAGCCAACGCAGCTTCAATTTCACCAAGCTCAATTCGGAAACCACGTACTTTTACCTGCTCATCCCTG
>QQTW01002277.1_pt1 | contig 13863 bp, 12 predicted proteins | sample 1904831 | NCBI WGS metagenome assembly QQTW01 (sample SAMN09435610, study PRJNA476489) | Subsurface metagenome, whole genome shotgun sequencing project. | reverse complement strand
CCCTCGACGGTTATCATCAACACCTTTTTCGGCGTGTTTCTGGCGATCTTTCTCAACAACCCGGACCTGAAGTTTCGCAACCTCTACCGCACGCTGCTGATCATCCCCTGGGCCTTGCCGAGCATCATCACCATTCAGGTGTGGAAGGGCTTCTTAAACTCGAACTTCGGGGCAATCAACCGCTCGCTGGCGCTGCTCGACCTGCCGGTGCTCGACTGGCTCGGCGACGTCTGGCCTGCTCGAGGAGCGATCCTCCTTGTCAACCTCTGGCTGGGCCTGCCCTTCATGATGACGGCGACGCTGGGTGCACTTTCCGCCATCCCCGAAGACCTCTACGAAGCCGCCAAGATCGACGGGGCGAGCGCCTGGCGGCGCGTCACCGGCGTCACGCTGCCCCTCCTGCGCACCGCGCTCGTGCCGATCACGCTGACCGGGTTTGCCTTTAACTTCAACAATTTCGGCATCATCTACCTTCTGACCGGCGGCGGCCCCGGCTATGAGGGCGGGACCTCGACCGCTAGGGGGACCGATATCCTCGTGTCGTGGGCGTACAACGAGGCGTTTCAGTCGCAGGGGGGGTACGCCTACGGTTTGGGCTCGGCCATCTCACTGCTGATTTTTTTCATCACCATCGCCATCAGCTTGCTCAACTTCCGCGTCACCGGGGCGCTCAAAGAGGAGTCGAACGTATGAACCGCTTTCTTCTCATGCGGACGGGCGCGGCAGTCGGGCTGCTGTCCTTGGGCACGGCCTTTGCGCAGATCGACCGGAGCCGTTTTTTGGTCATCGAAAACGGCTGGCTCAAACTGCTGATCGGGTTCGCCCTGATCGCCGCGGCCATCGTGCTCGCCGCCTATCTATATGGACGCGCGACCCGGCCCAACCGGGCGAACGCCTACGCCATGACGGCGGTGAGCCACACCTTTATCTGGGTCTTTATCCTCCTGACACTCTTTCCGGTCATCAACCTCGTCGGAGTGTCGTTCAACCGGCTCAACAACATCAACACGCCGCCGCCGCGGGAGGGGCCGCTGCTCGTGCGGGCCGGTATCTTGCCCGACCCGTCGAACTTCTCGACCGTGCAGTACCAGAAAATCCTGAGCGACACGAATATGTTCTGGTATCAGTGGGTGTTTTTAGGGCTTTTGGTCGTCGCCGGGCTCGTGCTGATCGGCGCGGTGCTGGCGCTGCGGGGGCGTCCGAACTCGCCGCCCCTAGAGCGCGTCCGCACCCTCGCCGTCTGGGCGCTCGTCGTCAGCGCGGCGGTGCTGGTGTTCAGCATCACCAACAGTCAGTTCTTTTCGGTCAACGAGGCGGGCGAGCGGGTACCGTCAAGCAGCGAGAAAAAGGTCGTGCTCTTTATCCGTAACACGCTCCTGGTGAGCGGCATGACAGGAATTTTTGCGGTGGTCATCAGCACGACGGCGGGCTACGCCTTTGCCCGGATGAAGTTCGACGGGCGCTACGGCACGCTGTTATCGTTCATCTTCGTGCAGATGTTTCCCGGCTTCATGGCGCTCGTGGCGATCTTCTACCTGATGAACTTTTTGGGGCTCCTGAACACCTTTACCGGGCTGATTCTGGCCTATTCGGGCGGGGCCATCGCGTTCGCGTCGTGGATTTTCAAGGGCTATCTCGAGTCGATCAGTCCAAGTCTGGAAGAAGCTGCGCTCGTCGACGGCACGACGCGCTGGGGCGCGTTCTGGCGGATCATCCTGCCGATCAGTGTGCCGATGCTGCTCTTTATCTTCCTCTTGCAGTTCATCGGCACCTACAGCGAGTTCATCCTGGCGAACATTCTCCTGACCGGCGACGACAAGTGGACGGTCGGCATCGGGTTGCGGGCGTTTACCAACAACGCCTTTCAGACGCAGTGGGGGACGCTGGCCGCGAGCGCGGTCTTGGGCAGCCTGCCGATCTTGATCATCTTCTATTCGTTCCAGAACGCGCTGACGGGCCAGTACACGGCGGGGGGGGTGAAGGGGTAGCTTGTGGCGAGTGGCTTGTAGCTTGTGGCCTGTAGAAACGGCTTACAGTTCAGGCTGAAAGGTTCAGTTTTGCGTGCCGAATCCCCCCAACCCCCCTTAGGAAGGGGGGCTTTTTTTGCAAGCGTTCGGGAAAAGGTTTCTCTTTCCTCTTTTGTCTTTCCTCTCGAGGCAGGTACAACACTCACCGACACCAAAAGTTCAACCCCCCTTTTTAAGGGGGGCAGGGGGGATTCGGTACAGCAGCCCCGCTCGGTTAAGCTTGTTTCTATCCCGTGATACGCTTTTCCCTATGGACCCGCTCGGTTTCGGCACGCACATGACGGTCGACGGTTTCGGCGCGTCGGCCCCGCTTCTCGACGAACCCTGGGTGATCGGCGCGGCCTACGACCTGCTCCGGACGCTCGGACCCGGCGGCGCGGAGCCGGTAAAAGTTTCGTACTGGTTTCCGGACGGGGTGTCGGTCGGGCTGGCCCGCCCCGAGTCGCACCTGACGCTCCACACCTTTGCGGGGCGACGGCTCGTCTGCGTCGGCATCTTCACCCCGCAGCTCGTGTCGGTGCAAGGGTTTAGCAGCGTGTTTCAGGGGCGCTTTGAAATTGGACGGCTCGAGGGTCACCTGGGCAGCCGCAGCGTCGCGCTGCCGCAAGACGAGGGAAGCGCGCTCAAGTACCTGCTGGGCGAGCGCAACTACACCGACGTGCGCCTCGACGACAGCCTGATGGTCGCCTGAACGCCGCCGCTATCAGGACGCGGTGTTTAACACCCCGTCTGCGCCGTTGCCCCCGAGCCGCGCGCTCATGGACATCGGCCCGACGATCCCGGCGCGCCCCGGCACGCACCGCCCCGGCACGTCTCGAAACCGCACCACGACCCACGCCACCTCGGCTGCTCGAGGCTGATTTTCTTTGGCCAGCCTCGAGATTCCGTCGGTGGTGTGAGCCCGGCGGCGAGACGGTCACCTCCGCAAAGCGGTTCGGCGTGCTCGCGGCTTCGGGAAGCGTCAATCTGGGGGACAGTCCGACAAGCTTTTGACGAGCCGAAACTGCCGCCGAAACCGTCGGGGACAGCCGTCTGCATTTTTGCAGGCCTCGCAACGTCTTCCGGCCCTCTGGCAACCAAAATATTTTGTGACCTCGGAGCGTTGCCGACGCCTTGACAAAGCCGCCGTTTTGGCAAATACTCTAGGGAAAGCTAACACGTGTTAGTCAGGGCGAGCCGCAAGGTACAGCGCACCGTGTTCTGTACGTTTCGTGGGCGGACGCCGCTAACGGAGGTGATGATGGCGACGGTATCGACCTATCCGGCCCGCGAGCGTCAAAGCGGCTGGCAACGCTTCGTCAGCGGCGAAACCCTGACCGCGTGGCTGTTCATCCTACCTGCGTTTATCGGCTTCGCGCTCTTTTACGCGCTCCCCGCCGTGCGCGGCCTGTGGATCAGCTTCACCGACTGGAACCTCCTGCGCGACCCCAACTTCATCGGCGCGGCCAACTACCGGGAGATGGTTCAGGACCCGCTCTTCTGGAACGCGCTCCGCATCACCGGCGTCTACGTGCTCGCCAACATCCCCCTGCAGACCGCCCTGGGTCTCCTGCTGGCCGTGCTGATGAGCCGCCTGACGACCTCGATGCTGGTCCGCGGCGTGATGATCTTGCCGTACCTGCTCTCCAACGTCATCGTCGCGCTTATCTGGCTCTGGATGCTCGACCCGCTGCTGGGCTTCGTGAACGCCTTTTTGCAAAATCTCGGCTTTAACCGCCAACCGTTTTTCGGCTCGCCCGATCAGGCGATCTGGACCATAGCGTTTGTGAACATCTGGCGGCACATGGGTTTTACCGCGCTCCTCTTTTACGCCGGGATGCAGGGGATTCCCGGTTCACTCTACGAGGCGGCGCGCATCGACGGGGCGTCGGAGAACCGGATGTTCTGGGGGATCACGCTGCCGCTCCTGCGCCCGGTGACGGTGTTCGTCGTCGTCACCTCGCTCATCGGCTCGTTCCAGATTTTCGACACCGTCGCGGTCACGACCGCGGGCGGGCCGGTCAACAGCACCAAGGTCTTGGTCTGGTACATCTACGAAAACGCCTTTCAGTTCTCCCGAATGGGCTACGCGACCGCCCTGTCGATGACGCTCTTCGCCATCCTGATCGTCATCACGCTCTTCCAACTCCGCTTTTTTCGCTCTAGCGAATCCGACCTCACCGGGAGCTGAGCCGTGGCCACGACAACCGCCCAAACCGCACCTGCCGCAGCCGAGCGCCAAGCCTTTCCCTGGGGCAAACTGCTCGCCTGGATCGTGCTGATCCTGCTGATTCTCATCACGCTGCTGCCGATCTGGATCGTCATCAAGACGGCGTTCTCGAGCCAGCGCTCGCTGTTCACCGCCGCCGAATCGCTCTTGCCGTCCGACCCGACGGTGTTCAACTTCCGCCGGGCGCTCGGCGTCGTCGGACTCGACGAGATGGTCGCCGCGGGCGGCTCGGGGGGGGACGCTGAACTTCCCGCTCTACCTCCGCAACTCGCTGATCTTCACCGGGACCGTCGTCGTGTGCCAGATTTTCTTTTCGGCGATGGCCGCCTACGCCTTTGCGCGACTTAAATTTCCGGGCCGCGACCTGATCTTTTTCCTCTTCCTGGCCGCGCTGATGGTCCCCGGCATCGTGCTCTTCATCCCCAACTTCGTGCTCATCCGGCAGCTCGGCTGGCTCAACACCTTTCAGGGGATGGTCGCGCCGTACCTGCTGATGACGCCGTTTGCGGTGTTCTTTTTGCGGCAGTTCTTTTTGTCGTTGCCCAAGGAGCTCGAGGAGGCCGCCCGCTTAGACGGCTCGAGCGCCTTCGGCATCTTCTGGCGCATCGTCTTGCCGATCAGTCAGACCCCGCTGGCGACGCTCGCGATTTTAACGAGCATCAATATGTGGAACGACTACTTCTGGCCGTTTCTGGTCGGGCGCGACGAGAACATCCGCGTCCTGACCGTCGCGTTAGGCATCTTCCGCTCGCAGACGCCGCAGGGGATTCCCGACTGGACGGGCCTCACGGCGGCGACGCTGCTGAGCATCGTGCCGATATTCCTGCTGCTGATCTTCCTGGGCCGCCGCATCGTCGATTCGCTCGCGTTCAGCGGTCTGAAATGAGGTTTTAGGAGGTGGTCGCCAAGCACTAGCGCAACGTTACCCGAGGTTGTCCCGACACTTTTCGTACCCGCTTTCCGCCCCTTTCAGCCTTTTAGGAGTTCTTTGTGAACAGACTTTCCCGCATCGCCGCCCTCAGCGCCCTCGGCCTGACAGCGAGTGCTGGCCTCGCCCAAACCCAGATTCGCTACATCTTATGGGACGCGAACCAGCTCCCGGCCTATCAGCAGTGCGCCGAGGCTTTTCAGGGCACCAACCCCGACATCCAGGTCAACATCGAGCAGATCGGCTGGGACGACTACTGGACGACCATTACGACCGGTTTCGTCTCCGGCGAAGCGCCCGACGTGTTTACCAATCACCTCGCCAAATACCCCGAGTTCGTGACCAACGAGCAGCTCGTCGACCTGCAGCCGCTCGCCGAACGTGACGGCGTCGCAACCGACGGCTACATCGGCGAACTGGCCGCCCTGTGGGAAAAAGACGGCGGGCGCTACGGTCTGCCCAAAGACTGGGACACCATCGCGGTTTTTTACAACCGGCAGATGGTCGAGGCCGCAGGAATCGACCCCGCGGTGTTTGAAGATTGGACCTGGAACGCGCAGGACGGCGGCACCTTTCAGGAGGTCGTCTCACAGCTCACCCTAGACGGGAACGGCAACAACGCGCTCTCCCCCGACTTCGACCCGAACGGCGTGCAGCAGTACGGCTTTATCATGCCCGGCCCGGGGGGCGGCGGCGGTCAGACCGAGTGGAGCCATTTCGCCGCGTCGAACGGCTGGCAGCCGACCAACGGCATCTGGGGCGATCAGTACAACTACAGCGACCCGGCCTTCCTCGAGACCATCACCTGGCTACAGGACACGGTCAACAACAAGCATCTGTCGCCGAGCGCGTCGGACGTCGCGGGTGTCGGGGCGAACGCGCTCTTCGCCGCCGGGCAGGGCGCGATGGTCACGGACGGCTCGTGGAACATCGGGCAGTACGTCAACAACTCGCCGTTTGAAGTCGGTATCGCCTCGCTGCCCGTCGGTCCCGAGGGGCGCAAGAGTATGTTCAACGGGCTCGCGGATTCGATCTGGGTCGGCTCGCCGAATCAGGACGCCGCCTGGGAATGGGTCAAGTTCTTAGGCTCCGCCGAGTGCCAGAACATCGTCGGCGCGGCGGGCGTCGTGTTCCCGGCGATTCAGTCGGGCGTCGACGCGGCGGTCGAGACCTACGAGTCGCGCGGCGTCGACGTCACGCCCTTTACCGAGTTGGCCGAAACCGAAGGTGCGACCTTCCTCTTCCCCATCACCGACTACGGCGCGCAGATCACCTCGATCCTGACGAACGCCCTCGAGAACGTCTTCATCAACGACGCCGAGGTCGAACCGACCCTGACGCAAGCCAACGAAGAGATCAACGCGCTCTTCCAGTAACCTTTACCGTGACCCCGTCCCATACAGGCGGGGTCACACTCTCCCGAGCGGTGCGCCGCTCTATTTTGCTTTGGCGGTCCCTGACACAAGCGTTGTATGAGCACCGCACAAACCTATTTTCAGCCGTTTGTTATACCTAGACAGGTGGAGGAGTCATGACCAAAATCACCTTTATCGGCGCGGGCAGCACCGTGTTCGCCAAAAACCTTTTGGGCGACATCCTCAGCTTCCCCGAACTCGAGGGGGCCGAAATCGCGCTTTTTGACATCGACGCAGAACGCCTCAAAACGTCTGAGATCGTCGCCCATAAAGTAGCTGACGCACTCGGGGCGAAACCGACCATCACGGCGACGACGGACCGGGAACGGGCGCTCGACGGAGCCGACTACGCCCTCAACATGATTCAGGTCGGCGGCTACAAACCGAGCACCGTCATCGACTTCGACATCCCCAAAAAGTACGGCCTGCGGCAGACGATTGGCGATACGCTCGGCATCGGCGGCATCATGCGGGCGGTGCGGACGGTGCCGGTGCTGCTCGAGATGTCGCGCGACATGGAGCGGCTCTGCCCGGACGTGCTGCACCTGAACTACGTCAACCCGATGGCGATGAACTGTTGGGCCTTGAACCGCTCGAGCCCCATCAAAACCGTCGGGCTCTGTCACAGCGTGCAGCACACCGCCGGGGAGTTGGCCAAGGACATCGGCGTGCCGGTCGAGGAGATCAACTACCGCGTCGCGGGCATCAACCATGTGGCGTTCTACCTCAAATTCGAGCGGGACGGGGTTGACCTCTACCCGGAGATTCAGCGCGTGCTGGACGAGGGCCGGATGCCGGACACCAACCGCGTCCGCTATGAGCTATTTAAGCGACTGGGCTACTTCGTCACCGAGTCGTCCGAGCACTTTGCCGAATACTCGCCGTGGTTTATAAAGGAAAACCGACCCGAGTTGATCGAACAGTTCAACATCCCGCTCGACGAATACCTCCGGCGCTGCGAATATCAGATTCAGAAGTGGGAACAGCTGCGGGATAAGCTCGAGGACCCCGCCACCGTCTTTAAGGTGCAGGACGTGAGCAGCGAGCATTCTGATCACACTCCGACCGACGGCTCCGTCCGCGACGACGCCCGGTTGGCCGAGCAAATGCTGACCATCAAGCGCTCCCCCGAGTACGGCTCCTTAATCATCCACAGTTGCGTAACCGGCGAGCCGCGCGTCGTCTACGGCAACGTCATGAACGACGGCGTCATCGACAACCTGCCCGAGTGCTGCGTCGAGGTGCCGTGCGTCGTCGACAAGAACGGCGTGCAGCCGACCAAAATCGGCTCCCTGCCGCCGCAACTCGCCGCGCTCATGCAAACCAACATCAACGTGCAGGCGCTGACCGTCGAGGCCATCCTCACAGGCGAGCGCAAGCACCTCTATCACGCCGCCATGTTCGACCCGCACACAAGCGCCGAACTCGACTTGGAGGGGATTCACAACTTGGTCGACGATCTGCTCGAGGCGCACGGGGAGATGGTCCCCGAAGCCCTGCGCACCCCCCGACCGCGGGAGTTGGCGCTTTAGCCCCATACGTTGCCATACGTTGTGGTGTGAAAGCTATGGCGTGAAAGCTTGCGGTGTGAAAGACTGCCGTGTGAGAGACCGTTTATTGAGAGAAGCGGCGTGAAGAAACGCCCGACGAGCCTCGAGGTCGCCCAGCGCGCGGGCGTGTCGCGGAGCACCGTGTCGTTCGCGCTCAACGGGGTCGCGGCGGCCAACATCAGCGCGGCGACGCGGGCGCGGGTCTTGGAGGCCGCCCGCGAACTCGGGTACGTCCCGGACGCGGCGGCCCGCACCTTAGCGACCGGGCGCACCGACACGCTCGGGCTCGTCATCTGCCGCGCCGAACATCTGCGGGTCGACGCTTTCGTGCCAGAAGCGCTGCACGGCGTCTACCGCGTCGCCCGGGAGCGCGGCTTCAGGGTCGTCGTCGAGGCGCTCGAGGACCCCGACCAACCCGACGCCTACTTGCAGCTCGTCCGGGCCAAGCAGGTCGACGGTCTCGTAGTCATCAACCCCCGGCACGGCGACAAACAGCTCAGCGGGCTCGTCAAGGGCGGGTTTCCGCTCGTCATCATGGGCGCGTCCGAAGTATTTGAGGCGCACACGGTCTCGACCTCACACAACGCCGCCCCCGCGAAAGGTGCGACCGAACACCTGCTCGGGCTCGGCCACACGCGCGTCGCGCACGTCTCCTACGGCAGTTTCGAGTATCAGGGGACGACCGAGCGCCTGCAGGGGTATCAGCAGGCCCTAGCCGGGGCCGGTCTCCCCTTCGACCGCGCTTTAGTCCGCGAGGGCGACTTCAGCCCCGAGAGCGGTTTTGCCGCCATGACCTCACTGCTCGGGGCCGGAGCCGACTTCACCGCCGTGTTCGTCTCGAACGACACCGTCGCGCTCGGAGCGATGGCGGCGCTCCGGGCGCACGGCCTGCGGATTCCGGAGGACGTCGCGGTCGTCGGCTACGACGACATCCCGCTCGCCGCCTTCTCCGCGCCCCCCCTGACGACGGTGCGCTCGCCCGCCTTAGAGCACGGCGAGTTGGCCGCCGAAATTCTGGTCGCGCTCGTGCGGGGGGAAAAGGTCAAAAATAAGGTGCCGCTCGCAACCGAGCTCATCGTGCGGGCGTCGTGCGGGGCGAACCGCTAGCCGAGCAGCAGCGCTTCGGGCGTCTCGAGCAGCTCAATCAGACGGCCCGTAAACCCCGCCGCCTCCGCCCCGTCGACGAGCCGATGGTCGAACGACAGCGACAGGTAGAGCATCTGCCGCGCCGCGATGGAGTCGTCCGGCAACACGACCGGGCGCTTTTTGATGCTGTGCACCCCGAGAATCGCCGCCTCCGGGGTGTTGATGATGGGAAAACTGAAGAGCCCGCCGATAGACCCGATGTTGGTCACACTGAACGTCCCGCCCCGCACGTCCTCGGGGGCGAGCTTGCCGTCCCTTGCTTTGGCCGCGAGCGCGTTCACCTCGTCGGCGACCTCTAACAGACTCTTCTTGTCCACGTCTTTCACAACCGGCACGACCAAACCCGCCTCGGTCGCGACCGCTAGGCCCAAGTTGTAAAACCGCTTGAGGACGACCTCGCTGTTGTCTTCGTCGAGGCTCGAGTTCAGCACCGGAAACTGTTTTAGCGCGGACACCGTCGCCTTCATGATGAACGGCAGGTACGACAACCGGACGCCCTGCTTTTCCGCGAGCGGCTTGAGCTTCGCCCGGAGCGCGACGAGCCCGGTCACATCGGCCTCATCGACGTGCAGCGTCCGCACCGTTTGCAGGTGCGAGGCGACCATCTGGTTCGAGATAGCTCGGCGCAGGCCGCGCATGGGGACGCGGGTCTCGAGCTCCTCCATCCCCGCAGGCGTTTTGTAGACGGGCGCTTTAGGCGCACTCGGAGCCGGTGAAACAGCCGGAGAGGCCGTTCGGACCGCCCCGCGCACGTCGTCGACCCGGATGCGCCCGTTCGGGCCGCTGCCCGTGACGTCGGTCAAGCTGACGCCGAGTTCGCGGGCGAGTCTACGCGCCGCCGGAACTGCCAAAGGCCGCCCGAACGGGCCGGTTGTCCGCCCCGGCAACGTCACCTCACCTCTGACCTGAAAGACCGGCTCACCCTCCTCGTCGGCGGAGGCGCGAAACAGGCTGCGGGCGTCGCCGTCGTCCTCTTCTTCAGTTACCAACTTGGTCGCGTCGGGGTCGTCCAAAACTAAATCTGCCGTTGGGGTCGGGTCGGAGGTGACGCCGCTGTGCTCGAGCTGCGTCTCCGTCTCGCCCTGAGAACCTGCCCCCTCGTCGGCAAATCGGGCGATGGGCGTGTGAACCGCGACGACGGCCCCCTCCGCGACGAGCTGCGCCTCCAAAACCCCGGCGAACGGGCTCGGCAGTTCGACCGTCACCTTGTCCGTCATCACCTCGACGACCGGTTGGTCCCGCGCGACCGTCTCCCCCTCCGCAACGAGCCATTTGACGATTTCACCTTCGACGACCGACTCGGCGAGTTCAGGGAGGACGAGTTCTCGGGGCATGGGCTCAGGTTCTCCTCAGAAGCCAGATAAATCCGTTGAAGAAAAATGCCTCTTCGCCGGTTGACAAGAAGGGCTCGAGTTGCTCGGTCAGTTTCAGGCTCAGCGCTTCGGCAGAATACCGCCCGCTCGAAACCGCCGCGACCGCATTGCTCTGCGACAAAAGATAGGCGACGAAAGCCGTCAGGGTAAACGTCCAAGTGTTTTTATAAATCAGGCGTTCCATAAAGTCAAACTTGGCCTTTTGGGTGTCTTCATTGGTGAAGGGGGTTTGGTCTCGATGCGGCGAAGGGTGCGTTCGGTAATAGTTTTTCAGCCATTCTGCGAGAGACGGGTTCGGGTGCCGACTTTCAAAATAGTTTTCGTAGACGACGAGCCGACCTCCGGGCCGTAACACTCGCCGCGCCTCCTGCAGAAATCCCTTACGGTCAAACCAGTGGAACGCCGAGCTGACCGTCATCAGGTCGGCTCGTCCGCTTTCCAAAGGTAGCGCGTCGGCGGGTGCTAGGCGGTAGTCGATGCGCCCGTCCACCGGGGCTTGCGAGAGCATTTCAGGTGAAATATCCGTAGCAACTACTCGGTTGGCGAGGTCTAATAGCGCCAAACTCGATATTCCCGTGCCGCAGGCGACGTCTATAGCGAGCTCGAGGGGTGCGTCCAAACCGAGCGCTGCTTTAACCCTCTCCATCACCAACGGGTGAAAATATGGGCGACCCTGGGCGTAGGCCTTAGCCGTCTCCGCTGCAACAAACGGGTTGTTCACGAGCAGGCTCACTAGTAGTCCAGCACGCCCTGCACCGCCCGCAGGATGCGGTTCGTCCCCGGCAGATACGCCCGGTCCTGGGCATACGGATACGGCGTGTCGTACCCGGCGACCCGCGCGGGCGGGGCGAGGAGCGCGTCCAACACCTCTTCGGCTATCGTCGCCGCGACCTCGCTGATGAAGCCGCCCGTGAGCGGCGCTTCGGACACGAGCACGACGCGCCCGACCGTAGCGACGGCCTGCAGCACGGTCTCCCGGTCCCAAGGCTGGAGCGAGCGCAGGTCGATGACGGTCGCCGATACGCCCTGTTCTTTAAGTGCCTCGGCGGCCTTCATGGTCTCGGCAACGCTGCCGCCGTAGGAGACGAGCACGACGTCGTTGCCCTCACGGCGGACCCTTGCCTCACCGAGCGGCACGGTGTACTCGCCGTCCGGCACCTCTTCCTTGATGGCGCGGTAGAGGCGCTTGGGCTCCATAAAAATCACCGGGTCGTCGTCGCGGATGGCGGTCGTCAGCAGGCCTTTGGCGTCGGCGGGCGAGGACGGATAGACGACCTTGAGGCCGGGGGTGTGGACGAAGTGCGTTTCGGGGTTTTGCGAGTGGTGATGTCCCCCTTTGACGCCGCCCCCGGCGGGCATCCGCACGACCATCGGGGCGAAAAACTGCCCGCCCGAGCGGTAGCGCAGCTTGGCGGCCTGCGACACGAGCTGGTCGAAACCGGGGAAAACGTAGTCGGCGAACTGAATTTCGGCGACGGGCCGGAGGCCGTGCGCCGCCATGCCGACCGCCGCGCCGATGATGGCGGCTTCGGAAAGCGGCGTGTCGATGACCCGGTCGGGGCCGAAGCGGTCGAACAACCCCTCAGAGGCCAAAAAGACGCCGCCCCGTTTGCCGACGTCCTCGCCCATCAGCACGACGTTGGCGTCGCGCTCCATTTCTCCCTGCAGCGTCCGGGCGACAGTCTGGACGAAGGTGAGCTGCGCCATCAGCCGTCCCGCTGGCGTTTTAAAAAGTCGGGCTGTTCGGCGTACACGTCGTCGAAGAGCCATTCGGTCGGGACCTTACCGGCGGCTTCGGCTTCGGTTTGGGCGGCCTCGAGCCTCCCCTTCAGTTCGTCCCTGAGCGCCGTTTCCTGCGCGTCCGACCATCCTTTGCGCCCCTCGAGAAAGCGCCGGAACCGCCCCAGCGGGTCGCGCGCCCGCCACGCCGCGACCTCGTCCGCCGAGCGGTAGCCCGAATCGTCGTCGGCGTTCGAGTGCGGGCCGTAGCGGTAGACGAGCAGCTCGACGAGGGCCGGGCCGCGCCCCTCCCGCGCCCGCGCGACCGCCTCTTGCACCACGTAAAAACACGCGAGCGGGTCCATACCGTCGACCGTGTAGCCCGGCATCCCGTAGGCGTGCGCCTTGGCCGCGACCGTCTCCGACGCGCTCTGCTTGTGCAGGTCGACCGAGATGGCGTAGCGGTTGTTCTCGCAGACGAACACAATCGGCGCACCCTGCACGGCGGCGAAGTTGACGCCCGCGTGAAAGTCGCCCTCGCTCGTCGCGCCGTCGCCGAACGTCGCGACCGCAACCTGCCCCGTCCCCCGGAGCTTCATGCTGAGGGCCGCGCCGACCGCAGGCGGGATGTGCGAGGCGATGGGCGAGGCCGCCGCGAAGACGTTGAGCGCCGCCGAGCCGGGATGGTTGGGCATCTGCCGCGCCTTGTTCGGGTCGGCCCGGGTCCCCAACATCTGCCCGAAAATCTCCGTGAGCGGCACTCCCAAGGCCATCACGAGGCCGAGGTCGCGGTAGTACGGGAACAGCCAATCAAACCCCGCGCGCACCGCGTAGGCGACGCCGACGTGTGCTCCCTCGTGCCCGGAGGTCGGGGCGATAAAGCTGCTTTTGCCCATCCGCTGCAGGTTGACGAGGCGCTCGTCCAACATTCTAGCGAGCACGAGGTCGCGGTACATGGCGTGCAGAGTCTCGTCGTCTAACTCGAGCTCAAAAGGTGCGGACCAAGCACCCGCCTCGGTCGTGAGCGCGATGGGCGTTTTTCCAAAAGGTTTGAAAAGGCGCGTTTCCTGAATCACGCTTTCTCCTCTGCCGGGTGCCGGTATCCGTAAGGTAGCTGCCTACAGAATACTCGAGCCGCCGGGCCGGAAGGACGACCGCCGGGGCAAAAGTGCCGTCTGGCGCTGCCTTTGCGCGGTGTAGGCTCTCCGCCGGAGGCGTTACTCAAGGGGCCGTTCCCCATCATCATCAGTTTATGCCAACACCCGCCCCAAAATACAACCGAGCGCCAGGTTTGGGTACAACTCCCCAATGGCCGTACGGCTCAACGTGATACCGATAGACGTAAACCCCGACCTAAAACACGACCTCTTTCAGGCATCCCGCGCAAACGTCGAGCTTTCACTAAATATCGGCCCTCCTGTTCGCCTTTAAGATAGTCGGATAGGCCCAGAGCTTACGCTGCCCTGAACTTACTCTGCCCTGAACCGAAACCTTGG
>QQTW01002276.1_pt1 | contig 13863 bp, 15 predicted proteins | sample 1904831 | NCBI WGS metagenome assembly QQTW01 (sample SAMN09435610, study PRJNA476489) | Subsurface metagenome, whole genome shotgun sequencing project. | reverse complement strand
CGGGTAGCCTGTGATGCAATCGAAGCTCAGTTAAGTTATTCATAAAAAAGGTCTTAAAGGATTCTACTAACAAGCGCAGAGCCAATAGCGCGATCTCACTACTAAATTACAGTTGACGAACAAAAGCAACACTTATTAATAACAGACGAATTACCTACGGGAGAACAAGTTCCTGCCTTGGTCAATTTCATTCCAATCCCAGGGAAGTTTTCTGACAACAACCTGTAGCCTTTTATCAGAAAAGTATGTAGTTGTATCGACTGTAGTACACCTTTTCTGACAGTTGGGCGATCAGAAATATGTCTCTTTCAACGATAGTAATTGAAGTAGATTTTTCAGCAAGGACACTTGCACTTAAAAGCCCAGTAATGCTTCCATCAATTACAATATCACTTTTGTTACTTTTGATTTGCTCATTATACATAGGGGTTTATTAATTAATTATGTGTTGCAAGCCTCTTTTAAAAAGAATAAACTAATTGTTCCAATAATTTAACTTTTTGAATGTTTAATATTGATGGATTATAGCTATAAAAGTCTACTGTGCCAGCCTTGGTTATACTCGACTGCACTTGCAGTCCTAACTAGCATCTTGGTAAGTACCCCTTTAAAGGCACAAACACCCCCTTTACAAGTTCCGGCTTCCCAAGACGTTCAGCCTTTTCCTACACCCTTTCCCTCTCCCGAACTCCCTCGATCCCTACCGCCGCCCGAAGAATTATTAGAGCCAAATAGACCTACCCCTACACCTCCCGAAAGTCTTCCTGGCGTACCGCAAACAATTAGTGTTGAAAGCTTTAAGGTAGTTGGTAGTACCGTATTTAGCCCCGAACAACTGGCGAAAGTTCTCGCGCCTTTTACCAATCGATCAATTTCCTTTGCCGAATTATTCAGTGCACGAGCAGCTATAACTCAACTTTACTTTGATAATGGCTACATTACCTCCGGCGCTTATATTCCTCCCCAAACTCTGCAAGGCAAAGTAGTGACCATTGCTGTTCTTGAAGGCGGTTTAGAAAATATCCAAGTCGCTGGGACAAAGTATCTTAACTCCAACTACGTCCGCCGACGAATTGCCATCGCCACAGAAGCGCCTCTAAATCGCGATCGCCTTTTACAAGCATTACAACTACTACAACTCAATCCTTTGATTAGCAATATATCTGCCGAACTATCACCAGGGACTCGCCCCGGTCAAAGTATTTTAGAAGTCCGAGTTACCGAAGCCCAAAGTACAACACTTCAAGCGACGATCAATAACGGGAGATCGCCAGCAGTAGGAAGTTTTCGCCGCAATCTACAACTAAACGAAGGCAATTTACTTGGAATCGGTGATCGCATTAGTGTGGGCTATAGCAATACCGACGGCAGCAACGCAATCGATACAAGTTACTCATTACCCCTAAATCCTCGCAATGGTACGCTCAACCTTAGCTATGGCACAACTTCAAGCAAAGTAATTGAGCCACCTTTTGACGTGCTAGATATTAAATCTGAATCTCGCTACTACGACATTGCGCTGCGTCAACCAATTATTCAAACTCCAGGTCAAGAATTTGCTTTGGGCTTGAGCGCTAGTCGCCTTGAAAGCGAAACTTCCTTACTAGGTAAACCCTATTCCCTATCTCAAGGCGCAGATGAGCAAGGACGAACTCGGATTTCGGCACTTAGATTTTTTCAAGAGTGGACGCAACGGAACACCCGCCAAGTAATTGCCGTGCGATCGCAGTTTAACTTAGGAGTTGGGGCAATTGATGCCACCGTCAACGAAGAAAGACCAGATAGCCGCTTTTTTTCCTGGCAAGGACAAGCCCAGTGGGTGCGACTGTTAGCGCCAGAAACATTACTTTTAGTGCGCGGTAATGTCCAGCTATCAACTACCTCTCTTGTACCTCTAGAACAATTTAGTTTAGGCGGTTTGCAAAGCGTTCGCGGTTATCGTCAAGACCTACTGTTAACGGATAATGGGGCTTTTGCTTCGGCGGAGGTGAGATTACCAGTTCTACGCATACCCAACTGGAATGCAGTTTTGCAAGTAGCTCCCTTTGTTGATGTTGGTAGCACTTGGAATGCTGGTAGGGAAGCTCCAGAGCGCAATTCTTTAGCCTCGGTAGGTTTGGGTTTAGTTTGGCAGCAGAGCGATCGCTTTACGGCTCGGCTTGATTACGGTATTCCTTTAGTTTCTGTATCATCTACCGAACGAACATGGCAAGAAAACGGTTTATACTTTTCCGTGTTTTACAACCCTTTTTAAATAAATCTAGCCTCATGTAGCAATTCTCCACCTATTAAGCTGACCTATAATGGGCGACCCCTTACCACATTAAGTTAGGGAAATATTTTCGGTCAAGCATATCCCCTTTTTCCTACCGTGTTACTGTCGAGCCAATAAAGGGTTTAAATGCCTACCAAAGCCCCCCATTCCCGATTTTTAATCTTCCTGACTTTTTAATCAACTCGGCGTATGACGTTAATTACATTTTTTGAAATTTTATTGAAAAAATTGCTCATTAAATTTTGTAATTAACAAATCTATAATTAGCTTAGTTAATTAGAAGATCGATCTTCTAGGTGAATTTTGATGTTTATGCCAAAATATGTACGTGTATGATAATCCATACATTTGCAACTGCTTTCTAAGCTATAAGCATAAAACATCCATTTAATCTATCTATAACTAAATGCCAAAAACTGAAGCAATAAAGGTTTCTCGACAAATTATTTTATGGATTGTTGCAAATGTAGGAGGGATTGGAAAAACAACTCTGGGTATTCATTTAGGTTATCGACTTGCTCAAATGGGTTTAAATACCCTATTTATTGATTTAGATACAAATGGCTCTTTAGCACGATTTTGTGGGTTAGAGCCTGAGATTGAACCGGAACAAACGTCGGCAGTATTGTTTAGCCGGAATTTCACAGGAGACTATCCAATCCAGCGCCCCCAATGGGGTAATCCGAAAGGTAAATTTGAAGTATGCTTAGGCGGAGATGTTATGCTCTCCGTTGCCCTAGACTTACCTACCCGAACTGGGCGGGAATTAGTTTTAAAAAAAGCACTGAAAAAGTATCCCTTACCACATGACTTAATTATTTTAGATTCTCCAGCTTCACTAGACGTTTTGAGTTACACAGCGTTAGCCGTAGCCACCCACATTGCAATTCCTATTCCAATGTCTGTGAAAATGTCTGGTGTAGATTCCTTACTTCAGTGGATTCGAGGTGAAGCAGAATCTCTTGACCTCGATCCTATGCCTTATTTTTTAGGAGGAATACCGATGCGGGTTGCCAGCAATGCTGACCAACAGGCTTTTTACTCGGATATTAAGGAAGTTTTAACTGAGCAAGATATTCCTTGCTTTCCTGGGATTCGATACAGTGCAGAATTTGAAAATGCTTCTAATCGAGGTCGAGCGCCACTCCATTTATACCGTCCTGGTCATAATGCTTGTCAAGATTTTGAACCAGTTGTCCAAGCATTACTTCAGCAGTTCCGTTATTCATAGTTCAAATATTTTTAGAAGATCGATCTTCTAACAGGAATCATGACAAAATCTCGACCAAGTGTGGCCTCTTTTCTCTCCACAAGTTCCAGAGCTAAACAAACTCAGCAAGACTTAGCTGAAGCTCAAGATCAAATTACCCGACTAGAGCAAGAATTAACTCTAGAGCGTCAGCATCTTCATTCTCAAATTGAGGATCAAAAAATTTCCTATGCAACAGTTCCCATAGCACAGATTCTTCGTCGTCCGTACAAATCACGACGGGAGAAAGATCCGCAAGCTTTTGAGGACTTAGTGGATAGTATTAAAACTTATGGTTTTCGAGGTTCAATTTGGCTGCAACGTCTTCCTAACGAGCAACTAAGATTGGTAGCGGGAGAAACACGCTTAGATGCCGCTCTTGCCGCAGGTTTAACAGAAATTGCCGCCGATATTGCTGAAGTTGATAACATTACAGCAGTTAAGCTTTCGCGAGTCGAGAATGTCCGTCGTCGTAACTTAAACGCTTTAGATGATACTGAAGAACTGCTCTATCTTTTAACGCTGACGTTAAATAAGAGTAGAGAAGAAACCAAAAAGTTACTATACCGCTATAAAAATGCAGTAGAGGGTAATTCGTCAATTAATTCTCAAACTAAGGAAGCGATTGAATCGCTCTTCAAGGAAGTTGCGCCAGAGCTAGAAATTACAACATTTGTGTCTTCTCGGCTTCCTTTATTAGATTTACCAGCAAATGTAATTGAAGCATATAACAAAGGATTATTGGAGTATACTAAGGCACTTGAACTTGGACGAATTGGAGATTCGGTACTGAGGAAACAATTGTTGCAGGAAACAATTGAGCAAGGCTTATCATTATCCGCCTTAAAAGCACGAATTCGTCCTACAGCTTCTACTCGAACAATTATTGATAAGATGGATAAGCTGCAAGGACAAGTTGAAAGTATTAACAAAAAAACTGTCAACAAACTTTCTCTTACTCAACGTAATGAATTAAAACAAAAGCTTACTAATTTAGAGGTTTTGTTAAAACAGAAATTAGTGGAATTAGAGCGCTTAGAAGATTAATTATTTCCTTTAAACCTAATTTCTTACCTGCAATCACCTTTTGATTAACGTAAACTTTCGCAAGCTATTCCATCCGAGTCACCGTCTAATCTAAATTTATCCCCAGGAAAAGCATTAAAGACTTGCTGCGCTTGGGCTTGAGTTTTAAAGTCACTACAATTGCAATCGCTGTTAATGCAACTTGGTGGTGCTTGTTTCTGTACAGATGGAGTTACTTCGGTTACTTTTTGAGGGCTGCCACTACGCTTACCCCGCCGATAATCCCAAGGCATAACAGGTGATTGCTGATTCCAAAAGCCTAATCGCTTTTGCCTAGCTTTCGTTTCCGCTTGCAAATACTGGTCTTTGGTGGCTGCACATCCACTAAGGTACTGGCGATAAACCACTGATTGTCCTTCTCTAACCATCTGTAAATTAATTGAACGTTTACCTACATATAGCTCGGCTATAGTTCGCCCGTAGCGATCGCGGTCAATCTCCCGGACTTGCACTGGCTTACCTGGGGGTAGCAGTTGCTTGAGCCTAGATGTCGATTGTTGTCCCCAAGGACTTTGAGCGCGTTCAGGAGCGTCAACGCAGCCGAGTCTAATGGTGGTTATTTGTCCTGATTCACGGATTCGCAAGGTATCGCCGTCGCCTATGCTGACAACTGTGGCTGGGGTGTTTTGGGCTACGGCTGATAAGGGAGCCAACAAGAGGGGGAAGAATAGAAGGGCTTTGAAGAATAAATTTTTCAAGGGTGTATTTAGAAATTTCTGAGGTGGATGCTAATAGCATTCCCATTTCTGCCACAAATATCACACTTTTTGCATCACCGCCAAAACCTTCCGCGCTACCTCTACTGAAACTGATGCGAATGCTGCCGCATCGCGCAGGCGATCGCCCTGGTGCAACGCGGCAATTACTTTCTGTGATGAATGCTGGGCAAGAAATCGCTGTCTTAAGTTTGCTTCTAGACGATTACTGACTCGTACATCTCCTGTTTTCATTTGTTCCTCAATTAAGAGTATTGCAAGAAATTCATCAGTTCTACCATCGATGATTTCCTGCTCTACTGGTGATAATACTTTAGCTGGCATTTGGTGCAGGTCGCGCTCTACCCCTTGAGTTTCACTGGGATTAGTAAACATAAAATACTCAGTTAGGCTGCCGATTGGGTAATTAAAATTGGCATAACGATATTTAAAATACCGTTCCACGTTCCCTCGATGCGCCCAAACTTTGATTACGTCAATTTCTACTTCTTGATAATGCGATCTTACGTCTCGATATATTTCTACTAGCCTACTATCCATAGAACGAGTTGTTATCCCAATTTTGTAAAACACTTGCCCATCAGCCTGCACTTTCAGGTAGTACAAACTGGCAAGCAGAATTTTCCGCATTTGAGCAACATAGATTCGCAAATCAGCCAAGCGTATCCGTAACTCCTCAAGTGGCAGCACTGAGCCAGAATTATCGAAGATAGCTGCTTCCAGATGTGCCAGCTTTTGTTCAATTAATGGCTCTTGGACATTACTGAATGCGGATAAAGGCAATGCGCCAACGGGGATTTGTCCTAAGTTGGTAAACTGGTGGGCTTTTCGCCCTGTAGCTACATTGACGTTTGGCGAAGTCTCAAGTAAGCTTTCCTTAGTAAAAGCTGGTAATATTTCCAGGCGGTCGATGCCATTATCATGCGACTTATGTCCGTGCCAAAGCTTCTTTAATTGCTCTAATTCTTTACCTGTTAAGAAAATGTTGAAGGCATCGTATAGGGGTAAGCGCGGGATGTCGCGCGGTTCTCTCTTGATAATTAAGTTGCACGTTTCCCCGTCATGAGCGAAATGATGCTCTTTAATCCTACCCTTTTTGGCGATTAATGTTTTGCCACAGTACGGACATATTAAATTAGTTTTCCCACTGGCTACATCCTCAATTTCGATTAGTTGATTATCGGTATCAACGCCGCAGGGATAATTCATTCTAGAAGTAAAAAAAGCTTGTCGATGTCATGGGCAAGAAAACGTTCCGCCTTGGTCAGAGAATTATAACCACCCTTGCGCGCAAGGTTGATGGCGATATTGCGAATAATAGACCAATTGGTAGCAGCATTGTAGTTACCGAAGGGAGCCGCATCTTCCCCAAAAATCACATCTTTCACCCAGTGCAGACGATTCTCAATTCCCCAATGCTGTCGAATCTGATTAGCAAAGTTAGTAGCCGTTGAAACTAAAGAGCTAATGTAATCGTTAGTCTGTAGATATTTCTTGCCGGAGCGGATGCCGATGCGCTCTACTCGAATAAGACTTTGCACTCCTACCCAATCGCGGTCAATGTTCTTAAGTTCAGTAAAGACCTTGACGATTCGACAGGTGATTCGCCCACGATCCTTCTCAACATCAAAAAACTGGTCGCAGGGTTTTAGCTCTTGGGTAATCGTTAATAGTTGTACTAATAGTCGCGGTTGATTACCTTTAACAGTGATCACATAATCATTTGCGCCCTCAACGATCAGCTTAGTAGTTTTTTTGGCAGTGCAGGGCATCCAAGGTGAATACCACTCCTTCAAGTTGCAACGCCTCAAGCATTGTTTGTACGACTTTCAATTCACTATTGTGAAGCGAATTCAAACTGTTGGGCGGCAAGCACTACTCCCCGCTGACTACTATAGAGTGAAACCATATTAACGAAGTTCTGGTAAGCTGTTCCCGGTTCCATCACAGTTCCTCTGATACTCTTGCCGTCTATCGCCACCCACTCCCCTGATTCGGTATCGAAATTACTGTGAACCCATTGCCCGAACTGCTGCGCCAGCAATTGAAAGTCCAGCTTTTGTAAGATGCGACGAAAAGTAGTATCCGATGGCAGGCGAGTTACCGTTAGTCCTAGTTGCTCGCTGACTGCCCCGTAGTGTCGCGCCCCAAAGTCTTCGAGGGCATAGTAACTTCGGCATCCACTGATAGTTCCCATCACAACTAACAGTAAAATTAGCCAAAGTGGATAACGTCTACCTTGAGCAGCGCGGAAATCTCTAATTTCTTGAAGTGATTGGATTAAGTTTGTCCCCATTTCCTTTCTTCAACTCGTTCTTCTCAGTCATTCTAATATTTCTTTAAGCAACGAATTATCCCTGGTATCAACGCCGTACCTCAGCCACATACAAATCTCGCTTCTTACTTGACAGCTTCCTACATAAACCATTACTGGATGATACGATTACCTCCTCCGTGCCAACTCTGCGGCGAGATTACTGTAAAATTAGCCAAAGCACTGACTTCGCGTCCTCTCCCTAATGGCTTACCAAATTTCTGCCACAAAACTTCAAACCTATCACCGTTGCCCCCAAGCTTACTATTTCCGTTACGAGTTAGGTTTGAAAGCTCCCGGATTTTTTGGTAATGCCGCCCTTGGCACAGCCTTACATCAAGCTCTTGCTAAAATTTACCGCGATTGGGACTACCTTGAACCTCTACCGCCCCTAGACTGGGTTTCTTCCTGCTGGCAGCCATGTTCTAATAATCTCAGTCCAAATCAAGCCCAAGAAGGACAAGAAATTTTAGAAAATTACTACTACCAGTTTATTGCCGGGGAAACTGTGATCGCAAGACCCTTGGCAGTCGAAGGTTTAATTAAAGGGCGCTTGCTCGTTAATGACTTAGAGTTCAAAATCTCTGGGCGCTACGACCGCCTTGATTTTCTGGGAGACGGGTTAGAACTAATCGACTACAAATCAACTAAAGAAGTTAAATTGCCAAAGCCCGATGAAATTGACTTGCAGATTGGTCTGTATTATATCGCCCTGGAACAAAGATACCAGTCCTGTTTACAGCAATTAAGCTTACTTTACTTGCGGACAGGTGAAAAGATAGTTTTTGAGGCGTGTAGCGAACATAAACAGCAGGTAGAAACTGTTATCGGTGAATTAGCTTGGCGATTGCGTACTGATGAACAATGGGAACCGAAGACTGGGGAACAGTGTGAAGTCTGTACTTATGCGAGATATTGCTCTGCGGTGCAAGATGAGCCAGAGCCATTACCGCCGAACACAAAATCTCCTTTACAAATCCAACTTGCTCTGAACCTTTAGTGAATTTCATTGTCTTAGTCGCCAATGTAGTTAATCAGCCGTAGTGAAAGCTGATCAGCCAAATCTACGGCTTCAGGTATTCCTGTTCCCAATTATGCTTTAACAGGCTGCGTTCTGCTTGTGCTATTGAAAATCAAAATTCGGCTGGATAAATTAGTGCTGGCTTGCCTACAAATTTATGAGCTAATTACTTTTTAGCTTTTAAACCGACTATTCCACTTTAATATCGCTTCATCCTCAGTTCTGGCGGCGGGACCTTGTGCGCCACAATCGCAATAAACTGTTAGTCCCTTATCCTCCTGGTCATCTTCAAACTCTGATTCAATAATTTCCAATTCACAGTCACCGCAAAATGGACAAGGTAGGAAGTAGCCTTGATCTTCTATTCTTTTTCCGCTCATTCTTAGCAATCCAAAATTTTTATAGAAGTAAATATATTCAAACTGTCTACTCATCCCGACGTTATTACAGTTTGTCCCCACTTCCAGCCGAGCGCTAAGAAAAGTTACAATTGCTACCAAAAATAATCTGGCTGCCTTTGGTAACGTAAGGCTAATCCGAACCAGAGGCTATGTATTAGTGGTGTGTAATACTTATTCTCTGTTATCCTGATTTTTCGTTAGAGACCGCCTGCTACAGATAGAGTTTTCCTCGCTGAACGTGGTTTAGAATCTACCCAAGTATGATAAAACTCATAAAGCGTATTTTTTGATACTACCTTTCAACTAAGCATGACCTCACCTACCTTCATCAAAATCAAGCGTCCAACCAAACCTACACTTCAGACTCAAGACTTATCACAAATTGACGAGCAACTAGAGGTAGAACCCATCCAACCTTTAGAAATCGAGCAGCCGGAACAACCAGCACCAATCGTACAGTTAGAATCTTTGGCAGAAACTGCTAAAGAGGAGTCGGTGTTTGGCTGCGGCTGGAGCTTGACCGAGTTGTTGAATGAATTTAGTGGGAGATACGACGGCTGATGTTAGAGAGTGTGCGAACGCCGGATGTAGTCAAGTTAATGAGTTTCCATAGGACTAACTCTGGTTTCAACTAAATTATTGTAGACTCCCTTGAACTTATGCGATCACCTTTGGGTTAGCTGTCCTATCGGCGATAGTTACTCCCTTGGCTGTCCGAGGCATCGCTTCCCCTCGGCTAAGTTTTCGACACAATGCTGTCGGTTCGCCATCGCACTCTGGATCGAGTAAGCGATCGCCTGCCGCAAGCATATCTGCTGGAATATCTAGCTTTACGCCCCACTCCGGTAGAGGCATAATTGCCCAAGTAGCTACAAATGTAGGGATGCTTGTCGGTCGCTCTGCTCTGGGTACATCGCGCAAAGCACAGGTGAGAATTAGTTGATTGAAGCTGCGTAGTAAAGCATCGGGGTAGGGAAATGGGTCTTTTTCGCCTGCTGCTACTCGCTCCATAAAAGGGATTAGCCCAACAGCAAGGAATGATAGCATTTCTAAATCATCTAGTTTCGTCCGGTCTGTAGCCATGATGGTCGTTTCAAGCTAAAATCTTACTGATGTATAACCATAACTGAAGACGAGTAAAGTGTTATTAGCTAATATATAAATTTTCTACCAAGCAACGGGCGCGACCTTCATACAATACGTTAAAAAACCTAACCTTCTTTTTCTTCACAAGGGTTTTTGATGTATGTAAATGTAGCCAGTGAATACTCAAAAATCTTTTAAAGAATCTCTCGAAAGCCTCTCCACTATAGGGCTACAGCTATTAAATATCAGATAGAGTTCGCACCCCAAACAACGGTTGCTTATACCTTCGCAAAGTAATTTGTATACCAACCTTGTGAGGAAAGCGAGGTGGTTTAATACTATTTTTTAGACTGTCACCACTAACAATAATAACTTAAGTCCTGCACATAGCAAAAAATTGAAGTATTACGTTACTAATAACATTGTTATAAAATATTAATCTTTAATTTCGTCCTCAAATATTACATGAAGCTTTTCTATTACTGGTTTCGGAACATTTGCAGCAGTTAGCTGATAATCGATTTGGAAAGACGATACTTGGCTTATTGAATCAAATGTAACAATCATTGGCTCAAAAGCTTCTTGTGTATTTTGTTTGATTTTCCTCACGTGAAGTTTAACATCATAACTATTAGAACGACGGATATCAACAGAAGAAATATTAGCTTGGGTTCTATTTTGAGAGTTACTAGAAGGAATAATTTGGGGTGTTAAAGAGGAAAATACCAGTCTAGTTCTATCTGCTCTAGTAATAGGAACTGGCGGAGATGGCGGCTGTGGTTTCTCTGGCTCAGAGAGAAATTCTGATGATTTAGACAAGACAAATCCATCGGGGAAATGAATAAACACATCGATATCTTCTGCTGGAGAAGTGCCAGAATTTAAAATTAGTATTTTTATAACAAAACTTCGGCTGCAAATATCATGCCAATGCCTATATCGTTCTAAGTATCGTTGATAATTTTCATAGAACTCATCAAGACATTTATTATATTTTGCAATATCTAATGGCAAGATTTCGGGAATATCACTCCCATACATCTGACTAAGATCCATTCTATAAGCAGTATTTGATGAGTTATTAGCTTGAGTTTCTAACCTTTTTGAATATTGCTGTTTAATGCAATTAACCCTACTCTCAATTGTTCCATCAAGATTAATATTATTTATTAATGACTTCCTTATTTTGTATTTTTTTATATCAGATTTATCTGAAAAACAAAGCTTTAGTTCTGGAATTCTACGTTGTACCTCTAAGACTTCATACTCAAGCTCTTTAATGCGCTTTTCAGTTTCATCAAGTTCGGATGGGAGTTTTAATTCGTCTGGCAAACAGATAGCTTCTAATTTGTAATACTTTGCTTTTAGGCGTAGACCTAAATCAGCAGCAATTAAAACAGTTGACAAGTCAGGATTCTTATCCTTAAACAACAGCATACTCGCTAAAAGTTTATCATCTTGCGAGTTAGGATCTAATTCTAATTTTTCAAAACTGGGATTTACATCATTTATCAAAAAACAAATATCTATGTTTGGCTTCAAGTTTACCTTCAAACCAGAATCAGCTAGTCTATGCAATTTCTTGATAACTCTACTTGCTTTATTACGCAACTTCGAAGAAGAATTATACTTGTGTTTGTCAAGTTCTTGAATAACGATGCTAGGCAAAAATATTTCTATCTGCTCTACCTTCAAAATTTCTAACCAATCAATTTCATCAAGGTATCGATAATGTAATAATATATTTGTATCAATAAAAAGAGCTTTAGAATTCATAATTTCAACCACAATGGATTGAACTAATTAGAATAATAGTATAACTAATTATTGAAACTTTAAACAAAGCTTGCACTTCCCTAATGCTTAAAGCTCTACCCTTCAATAACCTTTGCCCGGTTTTACGCTCGGTAGCGATCGCCCGATGGTAATCCTCCGCCGACATCAGCCCTAGCTTCCAGGATTCTTCGAGTACCCGACTTAGCGCTGCCATTATTTTGTTGGCATTACTAAAGGGGATTGAGCCGAGGTCCGAGTAGTTTAGTGCCACTTTACCGAAAAAACACACTGTATCTAGATTGAGCGCCATAGTCGGTTTTGCCTCATTAAATGTCTGCTAATTAGGATTAGCAGATGTAGATTGGCTCAAAAAAGGGTTTAATGTCTGCTATCACTACTACTTCACATCCCTACGTATTCATGGCGGCTTCGGTAAGTAGCACTGAATTACTCGTGTCTCGGCTCGACCAAAAGAGCGATTGTCTACGGCAGTGCTGGAAGCAATCATAGCGTTATTTAGAACAAGGCAAGGCTTTTTTTCAATGTATAGCCGAAGTTTTATCTTTGTTGCGCTTGCGCCACCAAGAGTCGAAGGAAAAAATATTATATTGACACGTTGCCAGCAAAATAAATAACACAATCCCATAAACAAGTTGGCTTCCGGCAGCTTGCCAATTTTGTATCGATGTAACTCCCATCATTAGCATTACCATTAAAGCAAAAGTTACAACCAAGGCGAGGCGCGTTGCCAGCCCAAAAGTAATTAAAATGCCTACTACTAATTCAATAACCGGTACTAAAAAGGCATTAATCCGTACTAAGGGTTCGGGAAAATAAGAGCCTGATAAAGTTTTAACGGTTTCTTCAACAAAGCCTGGAATATTGCCAATCCGAGTAAAGCCATGATTGAAAAAATTAACGCCAAGGAGCAATCTCAAGAATAAGTGAGCAAGAGCAAGGTCTTTGGGTTTAAAACCAGTATTTGTTTTCTCTATCATAATCAAGTCTCCGATAGTAATTATTTATGCTTAGGCGATTTGACAACTTTTGTTGTGAGGAAGTGGCGATGAGGTGACAAATTTAACCGCACTAGGCGATCGCGTAACAGATAAGTTTGGAGCCAAGTTAGCAATACAAACAATTGATTCCGTAGTCCAGGCAAATACACTAGATGAACGCCTAACCACATAATCCAGGCAAGGAAGCCTGTAAGCTTCCACTGGCCAATTAAGCCAACTCCCGAATAACAACCAATGATCGCTAATCTACCCTTATTAAAATAGCGAAATGCTTTGAGTTTTTGACCGCGTAGTTGCCTAGTAATATTTTGAGCTACAGCTACACCTTGCTGGAGAGCTTCTGGCGCTACACCGCTTAAAGGTTCAGCTAATTTTTCTACACAAGCCGCATCCCCGATCACGTATACATTTGAGTAATTAAGAGATTGCAAAGTTAGACCAACACGTAATTTACCTTTAGTTGCTTTTAAGAGTCCCTCGGACAAGCTGGGAATTGCGGCTTCCAAACCCGCCGCCCAAATTACTGTTGCTGTAGAAATTGTCTGACCATTAGTAAGGTGAACTTCTGTGGCTGAAACTTGTTTGACGCGCGTTTGCAAACGAACATCAACCTCTAGTTTTTGCAAATATTTTTGGGCAACGCGACTAAGTTTAGGCGGAAATTCTGGGAGCAAGCGATCTCCCGATTGCAATAGAATTAGCTTAACCTCGTGCATATTTAAGCTGGGATATTCTCGACGAAACCGACGGCGTAACATCTCTACAAATGCTCCAACAATTTCTACTCCCGTTGCGCCACCGCCAACAATTACAAAGGTGAGTAATGGTTCAAGGCTTAGGGTTTCAAGTCGGCAAGCAGCTTCAAAACAAGAGAAAATACGATTTCGCAGCGTCACGGCTTCTGCTAAAGTTCGCATAGG
>QQTW01002275.1_pt1 | contig 13865 bp, 13 predicted proteins | sample 1904831 | NCBI WGS metagenome assembly QQTW01 (sample SAMN09435610, study PRJNA476489) | Subsurface metagenome, whole genome shotgun sequencing project. | reverse complement strand
AGTTTATGCACGAAAAGCGTACTGGAGCACAAAGCAGAAAGTAAAGAGTCGCCTTTCATCGAAGATTTTAGAGCATATAGATGGTCCAGAAGCGTGGAAATTTTCGGCTTAGACGGATCCATGAGGGCTGAGAAGCAACGATAGATCAAAGTGACCAGTTTTCTCCTCCGAGGAGAATCCGATCTTTCGTACGATACCGATAACGCGTCGATAAAGTCGGAGCCTAGTGCAAGAAATTGCCCGTAAGCTGTGCATGACCTGAGAAGGGCAGCAGTTCGATCGAGGGTGATGTCCATCTCAGAAGGTTCATATTTTGGACTAGCATCTTCTAAGCTGCTTGTCAAGGATGACCTATGCTTTTGCAACTTCTTGTCGAGGCTTTCGCTTTGCCAGAGAGCTTGAAGCAAGACCTTTAGGCTTGGGCGTTTGGCGTAGACAATACTCAGATCCGAGAGAAACTGCCACGTGAGAGGTGGTGGAGGCTTTTGCTTCAATTCTGACAGACACCTGTGAACGAGCAGATAGCATGTTTGCTTCAAGAGCTTGGACCTATGTTCAACTCCTCTAATACCGACATGTCGAGCATTATTTTCGACGAAGGAAGATAGGAAAGCAACGACCGATGGATCTCGTGAAACTTTTAATGAAAACCCGTCACTGGAAAGGAGAAGATGTCCTTGAGCGAGGAGTATCCATGCATCGAGGCACAATTCCCATTCTTCTGGTACAATATCCTTACTGAGATTCGCTGGCGGGAAAGGTGCAAATGACGGAAGGTCCATGGGAACACGATGTGATTATTCTGGAAAACCACTCCGGGGCCAGCGCGAACTGTCAGAATACTAAGACAGACTAATAGAATCAGCAGTCCATTGAAACGCTTCGTGCTGGGGTCATCGATGACAAAGAGATCGACCAAGCAAAGTGCGGGAAGATATCTCGGATAGATCCGTAGCAACGGTCAGATAAGATTAGCGAACGGCATGAGTAAACCCACAAAGTCTGGAATTGACTACTCGATCATCAATTCTACAGCCTTTCATCACTTTACCGAACCCACCAGTTCAGGTAAGCAAATCCACAAGTCGTACCACCTAACTGGGGCAACAAATGCTAAAATCGAAGTTTACTCCAGGTCTTGATTGGCACCGAATCACCAAACGCTAGCCCACTCCTAAATTTCGATACGATCCCAATCGCCAAACATGTCCTATCAAAAACCCGAAAAAGGAGCCGGCGAAGGTCCCGTATGTAGCTCTTCCCTCATTCCTCTCACGTGTATCGGATCGCTAGCTAATAGTTTTTCTCACCCACCTAGACAATCCATAAGATCCGGCAAGTATCCTAGCAATGAGTACGACGAGTTCGCGTAACTGCTAACGGCCTACCTCTCGCTCCAGCATTACCCTCACTAGCCGCAAAGTCGGTGCGCTCGAAAAAGTCTGCCAAGAATTGCTGGAGCGTGCCAAAACCAAGGACCTGCGTGTCAAGGGTCCCGTGCGCCTACCGACCAAGAGCTTGAAGGTGACGACGAGGAAGACGCCCTGCGGAGAGGGGAGTAAGACGTGGGATACGTACGAGATGAGGATCCACAAGCGGTTGATTGAGTAGGTCTTTCTTCTCACTCGTGTGGGCTAAGAGGGCCGTTATGTTGGGAAATGGGAGAGTTGCTTGGGAATCGATAGGAGTCTAATGGAGATAAGGAGGTTGAGAACGACGTGGGCTAATGGATTTCGCAGTCTCAATGCCCCAACCGAGGTGGTGAAACAAATCATCGTGAATATCGAAGCAGGCGTGGAGGTGGAGGTCACAATCGCTGCGTAAGAAGCGGGATCTGAGTAATGGTCTCAGTATGATGGGTTGAAGACCTTACTCTTTGTCAATATGAGGCTTCAGTGAGATAGTGTTCTCAAATCAAAACAGTTAACTGGCTAATGACCAGGAGGCGCCGAAATGTGAGCTATGTTTCAGGGGTATCATGCAGGCAACTTTAGCGATTCAATATCCTCCCACGCGCTTCTGTGTGCTAAAAGTTCCAACTGAGCATGTCTCTTGGCGGTGGCAGGTCGGGGATGAGTCCATCTGATCCAACTCCACGTTGCAAAAAATGCTTCAAATTCTCTCTCGCAGCTTCATCTAGTACATATCCGTCTGGATACTCTTGCGTCTTGCTCGTGAATGTAGGTGGGCCCTCGGGGAACCAGATTCTTTGATACTCTCCGTCGCCAGCGGTTTTCACGCAAGGTTCGTCGTCAATGTAATCCACTCTATGGCCTTGCCAGGTAAGCAATTTACGTTCTCCGGGTTTGCCTGGCCCAAAAATTGCATTTGTCGGAACGCCGCTGCTAGATGATATGGAAGAGAGGGCAGGGCCAGAAGACCCTCCACTCGCTGCTGGAACGGCTGATGGTGCAAACCCTGTGGATGTTGACGGGGCAGAGGGTCTCCCAAATATCCCTGTTGACATTGGTGCCGCACGTTCCCCGAACGCTGGCGCAGCCGCCGGTATTGGCTGACCAAAGCCACGCGGATCTGAGCCAGAATCTTTCGAGCTGAAAGAGCTGGCGGTCGTGTGTGAGGTCGAAGGTTGCCCAAGGGTAGCCAAAGACTGGTGTGCTGCTGACTGTTCGAAAGTATTTGCAGGCTTCTGCTGGCCGAAGGCGCTAGTTATTTGCGGCCCAGTGGGAGACTGCTGACCAAAAGGACTACTGGTCTGGCCGAGAATCGGTTGCTGCTGTGACTGCTGCAACCCAAATGGCTTTGCTGCTTGCTGAGGCTGCCCGAACGGCGAAGATGTGAAAGACGGACCGAAAGCTGGTGCAGGAGCTAGAATTGGCGGTTGCCCGGGGGTCATTGACTGCTGGCTAAGAATTGTAGGTTGCCCAAATGTCGGCGGTGGAGCAGCAGCTTGGCCGAAAGAAGGTTTTGCAAATGCTGGAGCTGGGGCTGGTGCCGAAGGCTGCCCGAATGATGGCTGGGCAAATGCCGAACCACGAGTAAAAGCTCCAGTAGTAGATCGTGGACCGGTAGGGAGCTGCTGCTGTTGAGAAACATCCTCTCCTTTCCCACGACATATATCCAGGCGATTCGGGTGTTGATTCGCAGCGTTGGTGATATACTTGATCGCACCATCTAAGTCATGCAGGGCGTTCTTGATCTGCTGTTCAGCGTTGCTGTACAACAGTTGCGCCTCTTGAATGGCTTGTGCTTCGTTGCCGGCGGAAGCAAGCTCGTAGTGTCGGAGCCGCAGCTCCTCGAAGCTCTGCTCCCGAGGTTGGCCACCGAAGAGTTGCTGGGGCGCATCGCGTCCAGGACCGTAGGCAGAAAGTATGTATAACGGTAGATCATTTTCGAGGTCAGTCTTTATTGCATTTCTGTCAAGCTTAAATCTATTCTCCCATGTAAGTTTGAACACCAATGGGGTCTGAACGTTTTTCTCACGGTAAGTCAGAACTGTTTGAACCTACGAATTTATTAGTGCCGAGTCAATCGCCACAATTTAAAAGTAAAAATGAGCATTCGAGCATCGATGATGTGTAATAATAGGATCATACAAGAAAAATAAAGAACTAATCAGGGTAATTCACTAATAGCGAAACGCGCGGCAGAGGGACAATTACGTGCCTACCTCGATGGAATGGGTTTTGATTCGGAGGATTCGATCGATTATTGAAGGGATTCCGACTATTCGAGGTATTCTTTGGTGGATGCTCGTTCTTGCATGCATCTAGTTGGTCAGATTTTATCGATTGTCGTAAGAATACGTCAAGACTTACTTCCAAATTTACATCTATCCTCCAAGAAGAATTTACACACGACCATGGCAAGGATCGTATATAGCAAGTTACTGGAAAGATCTCACTAAGGTCCGAAAGGCGGACACTAAATGGCAAAATGTAAAAGTGGGATGGTGAAAGAACCCAAGGGCGAGTCAGTCATGTTTATGTAGTAACCATGAATGATTATATCGAAAAAATAAGTATGAAGCTGTTGCACACAGATGCCAAGCATTGCGATATTTGGAAGGGACCTATAGTTTGGCCTGTCATGTGCCTTTGAAAACTGAAGTCGTGTTCGTTTGCAGCCGCCGTGCTCGAAAAAGCTATACGTTCTCGGCTTTTCACGTCGAGTCCATCCAGCCGAAAGAGCATCAAGTCCCGTAGTAGACCCGCGATTTCGAGAACAATTTTTGGCTTGCATAAGTCACGTGCACGTTGTGCTTGCCAGGTATATACCTTCCACCTGATCGCTGCCTTGAAATCTATCACCAGAGTCAAAACAATGATTACACAAACCGAACTCAGATAGCCTTGTAGTAGCCTAGAGGCCTCAAGCCCTCTTTAGGGGGCTTTAGAGGAGTATGATTTCCGCCAAAAACGCAGTCACGATGTTCTTAGCAGTCATATCATACGGTCATGACAGACTTATATAGCAACTTCTTCGTTACGCAAGGAAAACGAGTTACTTTAGGAAGTATCGAGGAGCCGACCAGGCTGCCTTTGCTACGTACTGGCAAAAGCACAGTTACCCATATCTTTCTTCTGCGCCGTTGCTGTTGGCGAAATGTCAAAGTCAAAGATATCCATAGGAAGACCAAGCGTCGTGCAGGCATTCGGGATATCCACCAAGCCAGCAATGTGGCCTTGAATCGGAGCACAACTGAGCATAAGGTAGACTTGGTAGTCAGAGTACCCTTCCCAAGAAAAAACAATCAGTGACTGAGCATACATATATGGCAGGATCACTTCATCGGGGTTTGCTGCTGGGGAACTCACCGAAACGTTTCAGATACTCGATACAACGAAGCGTCGTCTGTCTATACGCCACAGTCGCATCCATGTAATGTTGCTTGCCGTTCTCATCCACGCTGAAACCTTCGAAGGTCAAGTAGCGTCCAGGTCCATAATGCGGTTCGACAGGCCCAGGCAGGAAGATTGGTGATTTCATGCCCAACTCTGCCATCCCGTTCTTCATCACTGTAAACTTCAGAGTTATGACGCCCGCCATTTCAATGGCTCCGCAGAAAGATATCTCGCCGTCGCCTTGGGAAAAGTGGAGATCTCCCACGCTGAACTTGGCGCCCTTGACGAGGATCGGGAGAAATGTCTTGCTACCACGCCCCAACCCCTTTATATCACAATTTCCACCGTGCTCTGGACGGCCGGGAATGGTCCTTGCTCCTTCTTTGCCAACCTTGGCTTTGACGTCGCCGGTCCCACTTCCCGCGTGCACGTTTTGGGGCTCTGGAGGCAGAGCAACGATACGCTCGAGGGTGGTTGTGCTGATCAATTCGCTTTCGCGCCTATTCCACTCATCTAGAACCTCAACTGAAGGAGCACAACCGAGTATGCCGGGATGAATCAACCCTGGGAATCTGACATTCGGTATGTGGCGAGATGAGCAGTAAATTCCCTCGAAATCCCAAATGGCCTTTGCACTGAACATATAACACATCAGTTCTTGATCGCTCTAGCACGTGACCCATGTTCGAGGCTAACGTACGCATTCGGATAGATATCATCCAGGAGCCCACCACCATTTGCTTTATCGAAGACCCCTGTAAAGCCCCAGAGTTGATCTTGGAATGGTTGGATGTCCTGGATCTCCACAATGAGAACATCGCCTGGTTCCGCAGTCTCAACTTCGAAGGGGCCACTGAGATAATGGACCTTGGTCAGATCAACATTCTTGACGTCGTCGGCGGAATCGTTGTTGCCAATCTGCCCACCCGTCCAATCGACGCACTCAATCTTGACAATCTCCCCGTTTTTGATGGTACCATTGAAAGGAACTACCGTTTCAGTATGGCAATGACGGGTGAGCGTCAGTAGGACTTACTGTCTGGATGCCATCTATTCTTCAACGGATGAGCAACGCTCGTACAAATACTGTAGAGCGGCGACCTACATGGAGTCCGGGCTGATCTGCAGCTGGTTTCTTCAAATCCACCTTCAATGCTGTCCTAATCTCATTCATTCCCATGTTCTCTTGGGAGTCTGCTAAGATGCAGATATTAGGCAAGCTTATTGATAAGACGAAGTAAGGGTAGGGAAATAGTGAGTCGATGGAGTAGGAACATCGACGTTCGGGAAGAGGGACGAAGTAATCAACGCGGGGCAATGGAAGAATGCACCACTAAGGACAGTAGGTACCTTAGGTCCGAGTGAAGCTTAGACATGAACTGCATGATGCAATTGATTCCCCTGTCTGAGGGCAGAAGGCTTGTTCTTTGCGTTATCAGCCAATGTGGAGGAGACGGACCCATTCAAGGAGCGGAGACAAGGAGAGTAGATAGGACCGTGCGGGGTAACAGATCCGTCAAAGGAAAGCCCATAACACAGGATTGCTGCCAATCTTATGGCTGTAATACCAGGTTTAGCTATCATGTTCGTAGATCCATGTCTCTGTTCCTCATACTGAATTGCTTGGAAGAGCCTCACCTTTGGGATCGTCCTCAAGATCCTCAAGAAAACTTTTTGCCTGGTAAATTCCCAGCCTTCACAATATTCTGTCCTTGATTCTTCCTCTCCATCTTGTGGTCATCTAGATTTGCCAGCGGCAGGCGTAGGAACTCGTGCTTGTTTGTCCACCGCACCTGGCTCTCGGCGAACTCTCCGCTATATGCTGGCGTAGGAGGTGGGTCAGTGATTTTCGTTATCAGATACGCAGTCGAAGCTTCTGCAATCCCGTAGATGAGAACACCAAGCAAAGGGATCTTGAGAAACAGGTAAAACCCAACCCCAAAGCCGAAAAGGAGCCCTTCCCGATCGCGAAACCACAACCGTTTCTGCTCCTTGCTAAATCGGATCCTGGAGAAGTATGGTTCGAGCTAACGAGGTCAGCCTAGGACGGCCAAAGCCGCCAAAAGGTAAATGCTCACCAATTCCCTCATGAGACTTCTGGAAGAAAAATAGCTTTGTAGAAAGACCACCAAGTATCTTCTTGGGAGGAAGATACCACTGCCAAAGATTATCGTTGCTGGTATAGGACCGACGGCATTGTTGAACGTGTAGAAACTCGCGGCTGGAAGAACGAAACGTCCCACAAGCGGAAGATAGGACAGCATGTAGATAGCTAGGGACATCGTCGCTCGTCGTCCATAGCGATAGAGAAAAGCAAGAGTTGCATCAAAAGGCGCTTTTTGTTTGCTCGTATCTCCATGTGTGGAGTACAGCCGCAGATTTGGGTAGTACATTGCTCGTAGAGTATTCGGGTCCTCGGATTTGTGCTTCTGAATGTAGGTCTGGTCCACCCATTGCAAACTGTCCATGAACCTTATCCTATCAGCCGAATGAAGCCAGGGCCTTCGAATGTCCATACATGTGATCCAGTGTCGGCGTCACATATCGCATCAAGCTCATAAGGAAGAATGGCACTTGAAGCACGGAGTTGGCGACGAAGTCCATGCTTCCCACCAATTGATCGTCCCATGTCGCTGCCTCAAAGTTGACGAACAACGATGCCACCCACAAGGATACCTTCACAGCAACGATCTTAAAATCGGTCAATCAAGCACTCGGTAGGGTATCGCAGTGGGTAAGACGTACAGGAAGGGCTATGAGAAGCCGGATCAGAATACCGGCGCATACTGCTATGGCAGCCTGCTGGTAATGTTCATACTTGAACAAGCTAGGATTCTGGAGAGCTCTGAATGCTGAGACATACTTCAGCTCTGCTGATGATCCTGAAGTGGGTCTTGCGAACCGCCCACTATGGTGAGTTGTGCACCGCGAAGGATGGCGTTAGGATCGAAATTGGACATTCCGGAGCAGTCGTTGCAGCTAAGAGATTTGTGCTGCTCGGTACTCGTAGCGAGAAAATCGAGGTGATGCTGATTCGGTCGACAATCGTTTGAGTGAGTTGATGGTTCACTGGGCACGTGACCATGAACGGTTGCGTTTGGATGAACTGAAAGAGTGCTTGGTGTTTCCATCCATGATCTACTGCATCTTTGGAGGATCATGCATTACGAGCTGACGAGTCTGCTTTATGAAAATAATTTTATTAGGGTTATTACTCGGTTTAGTACTACAACTGGAACAATTTGCAGCAAGATCAAACGATGTACGAGTAGGAGCAAATAAAGCAAAATCCGCAATCATAATCCCACATTCTTCATCGTGTACACCCTCTTGCCCAGCATTGTTCCACCTATTGCATCACTCATACTCGTAACAGTAACATGGTAGCCCGAATCATCTCGTGATTTGCTGGACAATCTCCGATGCTATGAGATTGTGCACAGGATATGTTGGATGCAAGTCGTTGAGCCAGAGATAACTGTTCACGGGCACACCGCAGGAAGGATCGAAGGACGTCAGTGTTGGTGTACCGCTGTATTGCATCAGTCGCACGTCGCCCCAACAGCTTGCCGGTCAACATATGCCAGGGATCGCTTACTGCTGGTAAGCCAAACAATAATCTGTAAGATTGGCGTAGCTGGCCGTTTCCCTAAATGCCAAGGGGCCGTTGTCGAGGAGCCTCGTAAATAACCAGTTGGTGTCGAAAAGCCAGACTGTTGTTGCAGGGTAGTGGACTGCAAGGTTGTACACCAGCAGATTCAGACGGAAGTTGAACTCTCCTGTCCTCGTGTCAGTCTCAAGGCTATGAACAGGGCATATTGGTCGATTCACCAATATAGCCGGCCATTGATGCTTGCGTGGCGCTATCTCGAGCTAACATTCCCGGAGAGCGGTCGATGGGTGGCACGTTCATGAACATGAAATTGCGAGCCCCCGCGGCATAAAGCTATAGCAAGAGTTGATCATAGGGAACATGTAGCCGGAGAAATCAGGAGATGGGTACCTGGTGAACTAAGTTCTCGTAGGATTTGATGAGCAGGAAATTGAGGGTTGAATTACGTTGAGCGTAAGATAAGATCACGTCCTGTGTTGTAGGCCTATAGTCAGTCTGAGGCGTCACAGAGAAGGCTCAAAGGGTGCCTACATTAATTCCAAAAAATACCGTGAATAAGCTGTTAGAGCCGCTCCATTCGATGCCAGAATTGGTGGCGTAGGTCGGTAGAAACCGTTCCTGGACTTGCTGTTGGAATGATTGAACGATCAGGCCGTAGGGTGAGCCGATAAGAGAGGGATCGATCGTAGCACCGCCATACCCAAGGTTGAATGTCTGAATGAAGCTCTGATTATAGGTAGTGGTCAAGAAGTCGACGTAGTTGGGTCCGTTTGCTGAAGTAGCACCAGGGTAAGGTGGATTTCCTAGTGGATTCTCCCGGCTCGGCTGAGGGCCGTTGATGTTGAAGCTTGTGCTGGTGTACGAGTCTCCACTACTACCGTTAGCCCATAGCAGTTAAGCCAAGGTAGCTAACACACAATGTGAAGAGGTACTGAAGATCCCGCCATCCGGGCCATGCTTTGCCGGCCTGTCTTGTCACGAGTGGGGGCACAGAGGGAGCATCACGCCAGCCCTGCGGCCTAGTTGTCAAATTGTGGGGGATAGCCGGCGGATTGTAGCAGCCCGGTTGCACTTGGTCGTTGTCGAACATCGGGACGATAAAGGCATGGGCATTGAAGGTAAAGAGAACGAACATGAAGACGCAGATGGAGAGCTGAAACATTCTGCAAGAGCTTTCTGCAATGAAGGAATGTATGCAAGCGATTACGGTACAGACTGCAAGAGCTGGAAAGCGTCGCCTGAAGCCAGTGAAGTCAAGGGACGGTGGATGGAGAAACACAGTCAAGTCAGACTGGGGGTTTTGTGGACAAGACTCCTTATTGACGCTAGCCCTTTTGAGATGTTGAGACAGCCTCCCTCGGGGTCGGTGGAACATCACGCTGTCATTTGAAATAGGCAGGCAAGCTTCTCCAATGCGTTAAAGCTCGGGAAATTGCATAGTTGCATGCTTTACATGATGGTGGTCTATCGCAGCCCATGCCCGCCAGTTGAACTAGGAAGACTCAACCATTCTACAAACCATTGAATGTATGTTCTTGCGGATGCTGAAAGTCGGACAGCTTTTAAGACTGGTCTAGTCACGAATGAAAGGTGCAGGTTCGATATGCCTTACTTTGAGAAGGGCCAGGAATATTAAGAACAAAGCGCCCGTATCGGTCGTTGAAGTCGATGAAGGAATACCAGTCCCGATAAGATGGGGGCAGGGCTATGTTTAGAAGTCAATAATTTCGAGTAATGATCAAGTGGGAACTTCAGTACTCATAAGAAAGCCCCATCTATAACGGGATCAACCATAAATGAAAACTTAGACTCACGGTCGAACATTCGTAGAAGTTTCTCCATCAGATAGGTGCCTCTCGCGGCTGCCGTTTCCACCGGAGGTATCCGCTAACTCTGAAATATGATGGCCACCTCCATTGACTACGATGATTCTACAATGAACAATGTTCAAGGAGGCGCCGAAGTCATGAAGAAGCGATAATCCGTATATTCAACAGAGGCCTTATATTGACAGGTTTGAAAAGAGACACCGGATCAATTGGAGTCTCAAAGAACGATATCGAGGATTGGATATCGGCTGGAAGCGCACGTGACAGCGAGACAAGGCTGACTTAACTCGACTGTAGCACACGACGGGCTGCAGCATCCGAAGTTCGATAATACTTACCTTACGGAGCACTGGAGCTCCTAGGCATGAGTAAGCCTCAAAGATTTCGGCCGGATTTCGGCCGAGGTTTCTCCTAGGCCAGGATCTCCAACGTACGCGTTGTGAGGTCCTCGAGTCTTCTGACCGTTATTGACGACTTACTTGGGATGATTATACTAGCCTTGTAGTGCTGTTGTAGCAGTTTGAATTTGGAGTGAGGGGTTGGAAGAGACTATTTAGATGGTCGAGGGAATGGGATGTTTGGTGCGATGTGAAGCCAGGGACGGAGAAAGTTCATCACTCTCCGGCTTCTGCAGAGCCATTTCGACGCCTCCGCCGCAAAGGCCTTGAGGTTGTCCACCGTCTCACTGTTTATCTGTTGTCCGAGTGCTCAATCATATTCTTCGTAGGTTCAGGTAGTCTTGGTAGAATGTCGAATACGTGTTGCCATTCGGAGCCAAGGGAGTAAGGGTTAGGGTCTTTAAGTATTCGATGGTGCCATCGACAACATTATCCATCGAGACCGTCGACAAGTTCCTTGTTTCTGATCAGAACCCGGCGAATGAATGTCTGCAGCCACGAGGCGCGGATCATGTCGGGCTTTGCCCTTGTGTGTGCGGCGTGACCCGAAGATGGAGGCAAGTGGGCCACCGTCAGTCTCCATTTCTCTTGCGTGACAAACCAGACCATGGATAGGGGTATTAGGTCACTCAAGATCTGGAAAGCCCGTCGATGTTCTTTTCTTTGAATGCAAGATAGCTCGGTGCTTGGAATGGTGCAGCGTATCAATCTATCGGGGCCTGCTAGGATGAAAGCTCCGACAAGTCTTTCTTCGCTGCTGACCCTGGCTCATTTAGGAGGGTCTTGCTGGTCGGCTAATGCTTTAGCTTCGTTCTGTTCAAGAACTCAGGCGAACCTAGCAGGTGGAAGCCTGACGCAGACAAAACTCCTCGACAGATATGGCTCCAGAGGCAGTCATATCGTCTATATCAGACATTCCTCGCAGTTGACCAATTGCCGGCTGTATGAACCTGAAAGAGGTGGCGGATTGATGCGGTTCAATTGCATGGCAAGTGCAGAAAGAGTAGCGCGTCTGATGCGCCTAGTTGGATGCGTCTCACAACTGAAGTTTCAATGACGGCTATCTCAATCATCAGCCAAATTTTCATACGTCTAAGCTGGGTCAACGTGTCAAAAGGTGATGAAGTACTTAGGTATGCAATGGAATGCCAATGATCTCGGAATTGGCTACAATGCAACTTTTAGGGGTAGGGCTGGGGGAGGACGGAGTTAATTATGCCAAGACGATCGCTCGGCAGTGCAAGGGATAGGGCACGTGTTATGTAGACTAAAGTACTAAAATAGACATCAGCTGAGGTCCAATGTGTGTACGTTCTCTTGGCCATATGTTGGTTTTGAGCCTACTATGATATTGCGATCCTCAAATTCTGTCCTTACTTATTTCGGCCACTCTCCATCGAATACGGAAGGGCTCCTGTACGATCTTGAACGTCCACCCTGAGCAACATGTCTAAACGAACTGTCTTCACCACGATTACGCCGCTCCCAGCAGGAATTACCCGCGAAACCGTCATCGAGACACTGCACAATCACTTTGAAATGATCGAGTACGGTTCCACCAGCCGCCCATGCATCACGCTGGCTTCTCGCTTGGTCTTTGGCGTGGAGTGTTCCGGTACAATTACTGAATTGCGCTGACCGATATGTAAAGCTTGAATCCTTTAGTGATTGAGCGGCATCCGATAAAGGCCCCTCGTAAAGCCAGCCCCGAAGAGTTCCATTCGATATGGTATCACGTCGTCGACAAGTATGCTCAGCCGCCAATTAGCGTTGCGCGAACCCTACAGTCTACGTCGGCGGATGATGGCTAACAACAAACCCCACAAACAGGATCAATTATTTTCCAGGCTATAACGGCCGGACGGAATTCGACGTCTGCTTCCACGACTTGAAGAACGGACTGCAAACCCACTGCTATGCGCCGCTTGGGCTGGATATCAAAGATAAATGGGTTAGTCCAGCAATCCGATGCTATTCTATAGAGCTCTCCATTGATCGGGTAAATAGACGCTGGGAGGGACGCTGCCTCATGAGCCCAAAGAGCCTGTGGAGATTGGGCTGGGAGTCCCAAAAGAAGGTCTCTGGTTGAGGGAAGGTAAGAATCCTCCGAGTCTCTTCACCACAACCCTCTCCCAATTTGCGATTGCGAGATACAATGATACTGTGCGACAGGGTTCATTGCCCCCTTCGTACCTCCTCAGATATTTCACGGATCTCTGCTATTGACTTGATGAAGATATGCTGACTTTGCCGACCAGACGTCGACATGAAATGCAACATTATGGCAACTGGCTTTGTCAAGAAGACTCTGAAGAAGGCTCACGGTACCTTGGTAGAAAGACTAGTTGAGAAAGCTCACATAAGGGAGACGGAACTCCACAACAACCGGCTAGAGGAGCACAACTCCATCCTCTCATACTATTCCGATGCGAGGAGCCCAGGATTAGCCAGTCCGATGCCTTCGCCCGACCCGTCTCTGCTTAGACAGGGTGCAAGTCCCTTTCCGAATCATTTGCAGGGACAACCGAGCTTGCATCATCGAGGATCGCTTGGAAAGACTCCATACCCATACAGCCCACCAATGGAGAGTATGCAGCAAACATTCGTAGATCCAAGATACTCACAGCCAACACCGGATTCTAGATATTCTCAACCACCTCCGGACCCTAGGTATTCGCTTCCGCCCAAAGAGGCACAATATTCTCAGCCGCCCACTCAGGGTCGGGATGCCAGGACAACGTATCATTCGTACGCTCCAGTGGAGCTCCCTTCTTCCGTAGGAACCTCCGGACCCCAAATGGCAGAGCTTGATTCATCGACGGCACAGCCTCCTCCTTACTAAGCATACTCTTGTTTGACACACTTTGATGAGTGATAGCCGGCGTCGATGTTGGGGTGCTTTTGGGTACAATCGTGATGGTTTTGCAAGGAGAATTCCAGGGACTGCTGCATGTATAGCGGACGAGTAAGTGCAGCCATTATGGGAACCACGGCACTCTATTTTGGACATCCCTGACCGACGAGGGCAGTGTTGGTGGCGCCGCCAGGCTGAAGCTGAGATGCAATAGAGTATGTAATGAACATATTCAGATTATTGTCATGAGCTACATGGAATCTATAGTGGCGCTGACTCTCACGATCTGCAAATAAAGAACGACCTGTGAAATCTTACCCGGGGTCCTTCGCACACTCGCTTCGAAAATGCTGAAAGGTGCCAACATAG
>QQTW01002274.1_pt1 | contig 13865 bp, 2 predicted proteins | sample 1904831 | NCBI WGS metagenome assembly QQTW01 (sample SAMN09435610, study PRJNA476489) | Subsurface metagenome, whole genome shotgun sequencing project. | reverse complement strand
ATCGCCATCTCTATCGGCATCCAAAAAAGCATTTAATACTGGATTTGTACCACCCTGGGGATTAGCGGGCGCACCCGATCGCAACATATTTAATACTATAGGTATGAGTATAGGTAACATTTGTTGGACTATGCCTGCATTCAAACCAGTTTTTCTTGCTACTTCCGTTACCATTTGTTCCACTTGACCGCCAGAAAATAGCGAATTTATCACTTGCGGATTTGGCTGCGTACCACCGTACTGATTGACAATATTTTGTAATGCAGCTTTTAAAACATTAATCTTTAGTTCTCCTTCGATTAAAACTGCACATTGAACCCGTAGTGGTGAAACATTTTTACTTTCGTCTAACAACCATATACGCTTTTGCTGAGGGGATAACCTAAAGCCTTCAATCTGTTTTGTTTGCATAGTACAACCTGATTTTCGCATTATTAATATTATTGGGATTTATATTCTTCAGTCATCCCGACTACAACCTTACGGGAACCTTGAAATGGCATTCTTCCATGAGCAGATAACATATTATCTAGTAATAATACATCTCCTTCTTGCCAAGGGAAAATAATTGTTTCTTGGTGATAAATTTTCCGAATTTCTTCTAATACAGAATCTTCAATAGCTGAACCATCGCCATAATAAGCATTACGCGGTAAGTCTTCTTCTGGAAAATTAGCTAAAAGCTGTGCGCGAACAGTAGGCTCTAAGTTTGATATATGAAATAAGTTAGCTTGATTAAACCAAACTATTTCTGATGTTTGGGGATGCTTGGCAACGGCTTGACAAATTTGACGAGTTTTTAAGCTGAAACCAGAGGAATCGTTATCTCTCCACTCTAATTGAATTCCTGCTTGATGACAATATGTTTCTACGTCGATCTTATTATTCGTATTAAAAACATTTTGCCATGATAAATCTAATCCTACTCCATAGTTTCGCACATACATTACCTGTTTTTGTATGAATTTTTCTTTAATTTTTGGATCTAGACGAGCAAAAATTTTGCGACTATCAGCAATCGGTGTTTCTCCTCCTTGCGGCGCTTTATTGATGCAAAAAAAGGCAATTTTTAAAGGCCAATTATGGGAGTAAGACATCTCATTATGTAGAGGAATGAAATGAGTGGCTGGATACTCTGTAGATGTATAAATATTGCCACTAACATGATGACGAGGTGTGGAACGGTAAGAATATTCCAGCAATTTTCCAGAAAGAGCTTGCATAAATTCCTGAAATTCATTGACACTTTTTAGATTAAAACCTCGAAAAAGTATCCCTCCATGTTGTAATATTTGGCGTTGAATCCAGGAGCGATTATTTTGAGTCCAGATTGCCAGATTTAAATTATCTATATTTGGTTGAACAACTAAAGGGAGAGATTTTCCTGATTGTAGATATGATGTCTGAATTAATCCTTCTGAGGATATATTTACAGATTTACGACTGGTGAAACTTAATTGCTTGAGATTGGGTTTTGTTGTTTTAGAATGTTCCATAGTATTCATTTCTCTGGGAATTGGTCTTATCTACCCTGCATTCTGCCTTCTTCAAATGTCCCGAATAGCTTTGCGTTTAGTCATTTTTAATTTTTGCCGCTCAGTTGCTTGTAGTTCTGATTTTTGAAGTAGCTGTTGTTGAAGGTCAATTTCTGTAAGCATTTCCAACAACTCCTGAATGGAAAGATGGGGATTTTTGCTAATCTCAGATAAAAGTATTTTCAAATGTCGGGTTATTCTGGCGATCGCCCCTGCATTAACACGCTGGTAAGTAGTTTCACTCATCCACAGAATTTGCACAGACAATTCCGCCCCAGGTACAACCCTCACAGTCAGAGGATAATGGTTTCTACTCCAAGAACGTACATTTTTGATTTCCAAACCAATGTTTTCTGACGCAGCATCAACAGGATAATTTTGAAATACCACAATGCTATTAAATAAAGGTAATCCTCTAGGTATCTGACTCCATTCTTGAATTTTGACTAATGGGCTGTACTCGTACTGGCGGGCTTCCACTTGGCTATGCTGAATTTGTGTTAGCCAAGGTAAGAATAAGTCTTCTTTTGCTAGTTTTACTCGGACTGGGATGGTATTAATAAACAGCCCAATCATTGATTCTGCGGTTGTGAGGCTAGGTGGACGACCAGAAACAGTAGCCCCAAATACGATATCTGGCTCACCGCTATAGTGACCCAGTAGTAATGCCCAAACACCTTGCATTAAAGTGTTAAGTGTCAGTTTATATTGACGAGTGAAGGATGCTAAGGCATTAGTGGTTGCTTGGGATAGCTGAATGTCCTGTTCATAAAAATTGTTTTCTGCTGACGGCAACTTTTGAGAACTTTGCTGTAGAGGTAATGGTGTAGGTGTGAAAACACCCGCAAGTGTCTGTTGCCAGTAGGCTTGTGCCGATCGCAAATTTTGTTGCTGTAACCAAGCAATATAATCTCGGTAAGGACAACTTATTGGTAGTTGCATCTGTTGATTGCTACACAATGCTTTATAAAAGCCAAAGACTTCTTTCAACAGCAAAGGTACAGACCATCCATCTAACAATATGTGGTGACAACTCCAAATCAAGTGATATGTATCCAAACCCAGTTGAATCAAAGTCAAGCGCATTAAGGGTGCTTCATCTAAGTCAAAGCCTTGAGCTAAATCTGCTTGTAAAAATTCTTCCAGATGAGATTGTTGTTCGCTAGTAGCTAGATGTTGCCAATCCTGATGCTGTAAACAGAAGTTGACTTGCGGTAGTACAACTTGCATAGGAGTATCTATTTCCCAAACAAAAGCAGTACGCAAAATTGGGTGACGCTCTATCACTTGATTCCAGGCTTGCTCAAATGCCCAAACATTGAGATCGCCATGCAAAGTGCAACTTGTTTGGTACAAATAAGCTGATGATTTGGCATCGTAAAGCAGGTGAAACAGCATTCCATATTGCACAGGAGAGAGAGGATAAATATCTTCTATTTGCGGTTTCCTGTTGACTAATCTATTTAATGTTTGCCAATCCAGTTTTGCCAGGGGAAAATCAGAAGGAGTGTAGGCTATAGCTTTAAGAGACTGACTGCGCGGGTTCGGAAAGCTTCCTCCCGAACTAAGCAGCGCAGTCACTTCGTGACAGTGAGCAATTAGATTTCGCAATACTTCAACAAAATTTTGAGCTAGGTTTTCGATTGTGCTAGTTTGATGGATATTTTGGCTATATTTCCAATTTATCTGCAACTGACTTGCAACCACAATTGCGTCAACTTCTAGCAAATAGTGACGATTTTCTTGGAGGCTGCTTTCAGAACCGCTAGATTCTGTTGCTGGTTTAAATAAAGACGACTCAGACAATACTTGGTCTATCTGACCCAAGTAGTTGAAAATCACTTGGGCTTGAGGAAGTTGTTGTAGCTGGGTGATAATTGAGCGATCGCTACTCAAATATCGTAGCAAACCATAACCTATACCACGATTGGGGATTTGGCGAATTTGCTCCTTTACCATCTTTAAGGTTTCGCCGATGTTGCTAGTCTCTTCGGCGCTCAACACAATCGGAAATACAGTCGTAAACCAACCAATTGTCCGTGAGATGTCTATGTCTGAAAATATTTCCTCCCTACCATGTCCTTCCAAGTCTAATAAAAACTTGGTTTGTCCAGTCCATTGAGCAAATACCTGTGCAAGTGCTAAGAGCAACGCATCGTTGATTTGAGTTCGGTAAGCAGCTGGTACATCTTGCAACAAGGCGCGGGTTTCTTCAGCACTCAAGGTGACTGTCACACTTGCAGCAGAACTAACTGTATTATCTCCTGCTGGATAATCTACAGGTAAAAAGGAGCAGGACTGACGCAGTATTTGCACCCAATAATCCATTTCTGCTTGTACTGCTGGCGATTGAGCATATTGTTGCAACTGGTAAGCCCATTGTTTGAAAGAAGTAGTTTTTGGTGATAATTTGATTGTTTCACCTCGACTTAATTGTGCGTAAGCTGTCTGCAAATCTGCCAATAAGATTCGCCAAGAGACTCCATCGACAACCAAGTGATGAATAACAATAAAGAGGCGGCTGCGCTGATTAACACCAAGATTAAATAAAGCTACTTGTAGTAATTTTCCAGAAAATAGGTTCAGGCTGGTTTGAAGTTCGCTGCAAGTCGCAGTTATGGCGGTACTTTGGCTTTCTGGAGGTACTGTAGATAAATCTATGTCTGTAATAGGTGCTAAATGTTCAAATTCCGTAATTCTTGCTTGCCAACCTGATGATTCTTGGACAAATTGCGATCGCAGCAGGTCGTGGTGTTGGAGTAAAAAATGTATGACTTGCTCCAGAAGAACTGGATCGATTGTTTGTTGTACCTCTAATAAAACAGCCTGATTGTAGTGATTATTGGCATTTTCCTCAAAGAACCAGTGTTGGATGGGTGTTAAGGGGAATGAGCCAGTAACTAAACCTTGTTCGGCTAAAATTGGTGTATTGGTATTAGTAACAGTTGCTAGTTGAGCAATAGTTTGATACTGGAACACTTGTTTGGGTGTGAAGTGCAGTCCTGCTTGATTGGCTTTGGATATTACTTGAAGGCTGAGGATAGAGTCTCCACCCAATTCAAAAAAGTTATCGTGGATGCCAACGTTTTCTACTCTTAAGACTTCTGACCAAATCGCCACTAACTTCTCTTCTATCAGCGTGCGAGGAGCAATAAATTTATCTTCACTACTTCGAGAAAATCCAGGTGTTGGTAAAGCGCGGTAGTCTACCTTGCGGTTGGAAGTCATGGGGATACTTTCTAGCACCATGAATACCCCTGGAATCATGTAATTCGGTAGTTTCTGCTTGAGAAAATCGCGTAATTCATCAATTATTGGTGGTGATGCTTGAGGTACTACATAAGCTACAAGTCGCTTTTGACCAGGAGTGTCTTCATGTGCGATCGCCACAGCTTGCGATACTTGTGGATGTTGTCGCAATACTGCCTCAATTTCGCTCAACTCGATGCGGAAGCCTCGAATTTTCACCTGATTGTCAATTCTACCCAAGTATTCCAGATTACCGTCGGTGCGGAATCTGACTAAATCCCCAGTTTTGTAAAGGCGGGTACAACTTGCATCTGCAATTGGATTTTCAATAAATTTCTCCGCCGTCAGTTCAGGACGTTGCCAATATCCTCTAGCTAATCCTGCTCCACCAATATGCAGTTCTCCTGGAACTCCTATAGGTAAAGGTTGCAGATATTTATCTAAAACATACACCTGAGCATTGCTGATGGGTCGTCCAATGCTAACAGATGTAGCTGCTGGGGTTAAGCATTCTAAGGTGGTGACAACTGTTGCTTCTGTCGGTCCGTAACTGTTAAATAATTGCGGTGCTGGGGAAAGATGAGCGGCGCTACTGTGCCAATGCTGCACCTTTTCTAGTTGAACTTCCTCACCACCAATAATTACAGTTCTTAAACCTTCAGGAATGCGCGAATCTTGGGGGTTAAGTTCTGCAACTAACTGATGCCAATAGGCGGTAGGCAAATCCAAAACAGTTAACTGCCATTTTTGACAACACAACCAAAAATCTGCGCTGGACAACATTTCTTCAGTGCGTAAGACTAAGGTTGCACCGACGCAAAGACAAGTAAAGATTTCTTCAATAGATGTATCAAAGCAGATTGAGGCAAATTGCAGAACCTTATCGCTGGCATTGATTCCATATTCATCAATGGCAGTAATGACAAAATTCATCACTGAGCGATGTTCAATCGCTACTCCCTTGGGTTTACCTGTAGAACCGGAGGTATAAATAATGTAAGCCAGATTATGCGAATGAAAGCTGCTAATTGGGTTAGCTGTGCTGTGGGTGTCAATTACTGCCCAATCCGTATCTAAACAAATTGTTTTTCCAGAATAACCAAGCAGTTTATCGAGAAATCGCTCTTGCGTTAGCACAAAGCCTAGTTTGGTATCTGCAAAAATATCAGCGATTCGCTCTTGAGGATAAGCAGGATCTAAAGGTACATAAGCTCCACCAGCTTTGAGAACTCCCCATAATCCGACAATCATCTCAACAGAGCGATCAACAATAATACCAACTAGCACATTTTTACTGACTCCTTGCGATCGCAAATAATCAGCAAGTTGATTAGCTTTGGCGTTGAGTTCCCTATAAGTTAATTGCTGATTTTCATAGACGACTGCTACTGCATTGGGTGTGCGTTCTACCTGCTGCTCAAATAGTTCGTGAATACATTGATTGGCAGGATATACAACTTCTGTGTTATTCCACTGACGTAATAATTGATGCTGTTCTGATGCGGTTAATAGTGGTAGCTGAGATAAACGTTGCTGTGGATTTGCCACAATTGCTTCCAGCAGTGTTTGTAAATGCCCAGCCATCCGCTCGATGGTGCTTTCTTGGAATAAATCAGTATTGTATTCTAAACTTCCTATTAACCCTGACTCTGTTTCGGTCATGTCTAGGGTTAAATCAAATTGAGCAGTAGCGCTATCGCTTTCCAATAAACTCAAAGTCAAATTCGGCAACTCTAAAGCTGACATTGGTGCATTTTGCAGCACAAACATAGTTTGAAATAGCGGCGTATGGCTTAAATCTCGCTCTGGTTGCAGTTCTTCAACTAACAACTCAAAAGGTAAATCCTGATGAGCATAAGCGCCTAAAGCAACTTCCCGCACTCGTTTTAATAGTTCAGAAAAAGTGGGATTTCCCGCTAAGTTAGTTCGCAGTACAAGGGTATTGACAAAAACGCCTATTAAACCTTCTATCTCTGCTTGATTACGATTGGCGATCGGCGAACCTATCACCATATCTTCGCTACCAGTATAACGGTATAGCAAGGTTTGGAAAGCTGCCAGCAATGTCATAAACAAGGTGGTTCCCTGTTGCTGACTGAGTTTATTTAGGGCAAGTGAGAGTTGATTAGACAGGTTAAATGAGTAGGTTGCACCTCGAAAAGTTTGAATAGCTGGTCTGGGGTAGTCAGTGGGTAACTCCAATACTCTTGGCGCGTCTTCTAACTGTTTTCGCCAGTAAGACATTTGAGTTTCTAGGACTTCTCCTTGCAGCCATTGGCGTTGCCAAGCAGCAAAGTCAGCATACTGTATTGGTAGTGGGGGTAATGGTAATGCTTGTCTATTACAGAAGGCTTGATAAAGCGTTGCGAATTCACGCACCAGTACACCAGTTGACCAACCGTCAGAGACGATGTGATGCATTGTCAGCAGTACGACATGTTCTTGTGCGCCAAGGCGTAATAGTTTCACCCTCAGCAGCAAGTCTTGTTTCAAGTCAAAAGGTTTTTGTGCTTCTTGTAAAGTTTGTTGTTTGACTTCGGCTTCGAGTTGATGTGTAGGTAACTCGCTAATATCAATTATTGGTAATGTTAATGGTGTTGCTGCATTGATAACAGCTATTGCTTGCCCTTCTATTGTTAGGAAATTAGTTCGCAACGCTTCGTGACGAGCGATAATTTCGGTGAAACTTTGTTGCAATGCTTCTACATTCAGTTGTCCGTGCAAACGAACAGCAGCAGAAATGTTATAATATGCGCTGTTTGGCTCTAATTGAGCAAGAAACCACAATCTTTGTTGGGCAAATGATAGGGGTAATTTTGGCGATCGCGCAATTTGTTCAATATTGGTCGCTGCAATTTTTGCGTTTACATCAATCGCGCTAGCAATTTCTTTTGCTAACTCGGCTATTATTGGTCTTTCAAATAAACAACGCAAAGGAAGCTCTATTTGAAAAACTTGCCGAATTTGGGAAATTACGCGAGTTGCGATTAACGAGTGTCCGCCTAGTTCAAAAAAGTTGTTATAAATACCTACTTTGTCAATACCGAGTACTTCCGCCCAAATACCCGCTAATAAATTTTCAATTGGTGTGGAAGCAGGGATAATATCGGCAGATGGTAATATCTGTGTAGATTCAGGTACGGGTAGCGCTTGACGGTCAATTTTACCATTAAGGGTAAGTGGTAGTGCCTCCAAAGTGACAAAAGCGGCAGGAATCATGTAGTTTGGTAGCTTTGATTCTAAAAAACTACGCAGTTGCGATACCAGCGGTTGCTCTATTGAAGGAACTACATAAGCGACTATGCGTTGAGAATCTGCTGAAGAATCTCGAACTATAACTACAGTTTCTCGCACTCCTGGGTATTGGCTGATGAGTGCTTCAATTTCTCCCAGTTCAATGCGGAAACCACGAATTTTTACTTGGTGGTCAATACGTCCTAAATATTCTATTTCTCCATTTGCTAAATATCGGGCTAAATCGCCTGTTTTGTACAAACGATTAAACTTTGAATCATCAAAGGTATTAGAAATAAATCTTTCTAAAGTTAGTTCTGGTCGGTTTAAATAACCCCTAACCACACCAGCACCACCAACATACATTTCCCCTGGTACTCCAATCGGTACTGGCTGTTGATAACTATCTAGTACATAAACTTGTAAGTCAGGAATGGGACGACCAATTAAACTTTTTGATGTCACTTGCAAGTCTGCCATCGTTAGCGGGCGATAAGTGACATGGACGGTTGTTTCTGTAATCCCATACATATTAATTAATTGTGGTGAGCAATCGCCATGACGCTCAAACCAAGGTCTTAAACTCTCAATTTGCAACGCTTCTCCACCAAAAATGACTTTTCGCAAACTGAGGTTGTTAATATTGTTATTTTCTAGCGATTCTTCTACCTGTATCAGCTGACGAAAAGCCGAAGGTGTTTGGTTAAGTATTGTTACTTGCTGGGTTACTAGTAATTCATAAAAGTCTGTTGGTGAACGACTCACCCAATACGGTACTACTACCAACCTTCCGCCATGAAGCAAAGCACCCCAAATTTCCCAAACAGAAAAATCAAAGGCTATCGAATGGAATAGCGTCCAGACATCTTGTTGATTAAAGTTATACCAAGATTCTGTTGCTGCAAACAAACGAACAACATGACTGTGATTGACCAACACACCTTTCGGTTGACCTGTTGAGCCAGAGGTGTAGATGATATAAGCTAAGTTATCAGTGGTAGATTGACTAATTGGATTTTGTGAGCTTTGTGCAGCGATGTTTTGGTAATGGGTATCTAAACAAACAATATTGACTTGGTTTGCCGAGAAATTTTCTAACAAGTGCTGCTGGGTGATTAATACTGATACCTGAGCATCTTGCAACATGAAAGCCAAGCGTTCTTGAGGATACGCAGGGTCAAGGGGGACATAAGCACCCCCAGCTTTGAGGATTGCTAATAGACAAGTCACCACATCCAGAGACCTGTCTACACAAATTCCCACTAATGTTTCTGGTTTGACTCCCAATGAACGCAAATAATGAGCCAATTGATTTGCTTTGGCGTTGAGTTCGCTGTAGGTCAATTGCTGATTTTCATATACGACGGCTACAGCATCGGGTGTGCGTTCTACCTGAGCAACAAATAGTTCATGAAGACATTGCTCGGTAGGATATGTAACTTGTGTATTGTTCCACTGTTGTAGTAATTGATGCTGCTGCAATGGTGTCAGTAGTGGTAACTGTGATAAACGCTGTTGTGGGTTTGCCACAATTGCTGCTAGCAACGTTTGTAAATGCTCTGCCATCCGCTCGATTGTGCTTGCCTCAAACAAATCGGTATTGTACTCGAAAGCACCATACAACCCCTCGGCAGTTTCAGTCATATCTAGAGTCAAATCAAACTTGGCAGTACCACTATCAATTGGCAAGTAAGTTAAAGTTAAACCAGGTAATTCTAAAGCTGACATCGGTGCATTTTGAAGCACAAACATAATTTGAAATAGTGGCGTGTAGCTCAAATTTCGTTGTGGTTGCAGTTCTTCGACCAGTACCTCAAAAGGTAAATCTTGGTGTGCATAAGCTGACAGCGCGACTGAACGCACGTTAGTTAGTAACTGCTCAAAGGTGGGATTACCAGCCAAGTTAGTTCGCAGGACAAGGGTATTGACAAATAATCCAATTAGCCCATCTAGCTCGGTCTGGTTGCGGTTGCCAATTGGTGAACCGATCGCTATATCTTCGCTACCAGTGTAACGGTATAGTAAGGTTTGGAAAGCTGCCAGTAATGTCATAAACAAGGTGGTTCCCTGTTGCTGACTCAACTGATTTAGAGCTACAGATAGCTGTTGGGGTAATTCAAAAGCATAAGTTGCACCTCGGAAGGTTTGAACGGGGGGACGTGGGAAATCAGTAGGTAACTCTAATAATTTTGGTACTCCCTCTAACTGCTTCCGCCAATAAGATATCTGAGTTTCTAGTCTCTGTCCTTGTAGCCATTGGCGCTGCCAAGCTGCAAAATCTACATATTGAATGGGTAACTCAGCCAAAGGTGCAGGTTGTCCGTCACAAAAAGCTTGATAAAGTGTTGCGAATTCACGCACTAGTATGTCTGTTGACCAAGCATCAGAGGCGATGTGATGCATTGTCAGTAGTATGACGTGTTCTTGTGCGCCAAGGCGCAGTAATTTGACTCGCAGCAGAAAACCCTCGTTCAAATCAAAAGGTTGTTGTGCTTCTGCTAATGCTTGTTGTTTAACTTGTAATTCCTGTTGATTTGCAGGTAGCTCACTAATATCAAATATCGGCAATTCTACTGGTAATGGTGGTAATATAACCGCTACAGGTTGCCCTTCTATTGTTGGGAAATTAGTTCGCAACGCTTCGTGACGAGCGATAATTTCGTTGAAACTTTGTTGTAAAGCTTCTACATTCAGTTGTCCGAGCAAACGAACAGCACCAGGCATATTATAGGAAGAACTGTGTAGTTCTAACTGAGCCAGAAACCAGAATCTTTGTTGAGCAAATGATAGCGGTAATTTTTGCGATCGCGCAATTCGCTCAATGCTTGTTGCTTCAATCAAGTCTGCTTTGGGGGCTTTTTCAATATCTTTAGCTAACCCAGCTATTGTTGGTTTTTCAAAGATGCGACGTAAGGGAAGTTCTATTTGAAAGACTTGCCGTATTTGGGAAAGTAAACGAGTTGCAAGTAACGAGTGTCCCCCCAAACTAAAGAAGTTATGATGAATGCCTATATTTTCAATTCCTAATACCTCTGTCCAGATTTTTACTAGCGTCTGTTCAATTGGCGTAGAAGGAGCTATAAAATCTGATTCAGATAAGAGTTGTGTTGCTTCTGGTGCTGGTAATGCCAGCCGATCTAACTTGCCATTAGGTGTTATTGGCAATGCTTCTAGGCGCAAAAAAGCAGCAGGTATCATGTAGTCAGGAAGCTTTTGTTCTAGAAATTCACGTAAGTCTGAGGCTAATTGACGCTGTTGATTTTCTTGTAAATCTGTGTTTATTGGTGCTGGTAACTGTTGGTTGTTTGTTTTATCAAACTGGGATTTTTCTACAAAGTATGCAACCAAGCGGCGATCGCCAGCAATATCTTCTCTAGCAATTACTACAGCCTCGTCTACACATGGATGTTGCTTGATAACAGCTTCAATTTCTCCTAGTTCAATGCGGAAGCCTCGGAGTTTGATTTGATAATCCAGTCTTCCCAGAAATTCAATATTACCATCTGCTAAATATTTGGCTTTATCGCCAGTTTTATATAGTCGTTTTTCCCCATTCCAGAGGATAAATTTCTCTTTTGTTAAATCTGGTCGATTTAGATAATTTTGGGCTAATCCCACCCCACCGATGTAAAGTTCTCCAGCAATTCCAATAGGAACTGGTTGGAGAGAAGAGTCTAATATATAAATTTCCGTGTTCGCGAACGGACGACCAATTGGGACTAGTCCATTCCCAGATAAGTTTAGTTTTGTAGCTTCAAAATATGTACTATCAATAGTAGCTTCTGTTACTCCATAAGAATTAATCAAGCGTGTCTGTTCGCCACAAAACCGCTGAAATTCCTGATATTCATTGATATATAAGCTATCAGAACCAACTACTAGCAAGCGCATGAAGTGAAGATTTTGCCGAGTCTTTTCCAGATATTGCACCAAGTTCTTCAACACAACGGGAACAAACTCCGCACTATCAACTTTTTCTTCCAGCATTAGTTGATATAATTTTTCTGCCTCTAAAAGCCATTCACGGGGACACAAAACTAACTTAGCACCACTACATAGAGCGCGAATTAAATCTCCTGAAAAGACATCAAAAGCAAAACTTGCCATTTGCAAATGACTAGTCAGAGTATCAAGTTGATAGGCTTTTTCCCAAGCATAAAAAGCATTTACCAAACTGCGATGAGCGATCGCCACTCCTTTAGATTTGCCTGTAGAACCTGATGTATAAATTACATAAGCTAAATCATCTGGAGTACTATTATTAGCTGGATTTATCTCGCTGTGTTGAGAAATTATTTCCCAGTCTGTATCTAAGCAAACTACAGGTACATTCTCAACTGGTAAGCTTGACACTAGTATTTGTTGAGTCAGCAACACCGAAACTTGTGAATCATGCAACATGAAGCTCAAGCGTTCATTAGGATAAGCAGGATCTAAAGGTACATAAGCCCCACCAGCTTTGAGAACTCCCAATAATGCGACAATCATCTCCACAGAACGTTCAACACAAATACCAACTAGCACATTTTTCTTTACTCCTAAAGAACGTAAGTAATGTGCTAGTTGATTGGCTTTGCTATTTAATTCTTGATAGGTTAGTCGCTGTTGTTGAAATACTACCGACACTGAATTTGGTATCTTGTTTGCATTTTCAAATAACTGATGAATACACTGATTTGGGGGATACTCAACTTGGTTATTGTTCCACTTCCACAGCAAATTATTTTCTTCGGCTTTTGTGAGCAGAGGTAAGGTCGCAATTTGCTGCTCTGGATTAGCAATAATTCCTACTAGCAAAGTTTGAAAATGTGCTGCTATACGGGTAATAGTATCTGCATCAAATAAATCGCTGCTGTATTCAAATGTACCTATCAGTTCATCTTGCTGTTCGACCATATCCAGGCTTAAGTCAAACTGAGCCGTAGCACTGTCCGCCTCTGATATAGTCAAAGTTAGTCCCCCTATTTCTAAAGATGGCATAGGGCTGTTATTTAGAGCAAACCATACTTGAAACAGAGGGTTATGGCTGAGGTTGCGTTCTGGCTGGATTTCTTCTACTAACTTCTCAAAAGGTAAGTCTTGGTTGTTATAAGCATCTAATGTAACTTCCTTAATTCGTGCCAGCAAATCTAGAAAACTAGCATACCAAGAAGCACAACAACCTTTTAACCTCAGCAGTGATCTTTTATTACGAGCGAAGCTAGTACGGCTAAATGCAGAAGAGCATGTACTATTATTTACAATGCATCATATTGTCTCTGATGGTTGGTCTATAGGCGTATTAGTGCATGAATTAGCAACACTATATCAAGCCTTTGGTAATGGAAACTCACCATTACCCGAACTACCAATTCAGTATGGAGACTTTGCTATTTGGCAGCAAGATTACTTGCAAGGCGAAGTTCTCACTACACAAAAAAAATACTGGAAGCAACAATTAGGTGGCTCTTTACCAGTGTTGCAACTTCCTACAGATTATCCTCGCCCTGCGGTTCAATCTTACAAAGGAAATAAACATTGCTTGACTGTCTCGAAATCTTTAACTGCTGCACTTAAAAATCTCAGTCAGCAAGCAGGAGCTACTTTATTTATGACTTTGCTTGCTGCCTTCAAAACCCTTATTTACCGCTACGCCAAAGAAGATGACATTATCATTGGGACTGCGATCGCCAATCGAAATCTTTCCCAAATTGAGAAATTAATTGGTTTTTTTGTTAATACTTTAGTGCTGCGAACTGATGTCAGTGGTAATCCTAGTTTTCTAGATTTGCTGGCACGAATTAAGAAAGTTACATTAGATGCTTATAACAACCAAGACTTACCTTTTGAGAAGTTAGTAGAAGAAAT
>QQTW01002273.1_pt1 | contig 13866 bp, 14 predicted proteins | sample 1904831 | NCBI WGS metagenome assembly QQTW01 (sample SAMN09435610, study PRJNA476489) | Subsurface metagenome, whole genome shotgun sequencing project. | reverse complement strand
GTACGAGAGGGCAAAGGAGCTTGGTTTAGAAGTCTCCCTGCGTACGGCTCAGAGAGTCCTGAGCGGCGACATAGCCGAGGCGATTTTGGTAGGGGAGCGGTCTGGGAAGGGAGCTCGAAAGGAGTCCTTGCGTACCACTGGGGGTGGTATGGGGGAGTTCGAAGGGCCTATACTCCGGCTCGGGGATGAGGATCTCTCAGAGTTGATGGTCGTCCTCAGGAGGGTCGCAAGGTCGAGCTACCTGGACCTTGCCGGCATCTCTGCGGAGGGGCGTCCCGGTGAGATCCTGATCAAGGCCCGCGTATACGAGCCGGAGGAGGAGTACGAGGATGACTAGCATGAAGAACGGTCCTGGTAAATCTGTGGCTTCGGCCGCAAGCCTACGCCACGGTATACCCGTATCGAAGCCTGTCGCGGTGAAGCTTGGTACGAAACCTTCTTCCAGCGGCATGAATGTTGGCTCGGGCATCGGGTTAGCCCCTGGTGCGGGAAAAACCGCGTGCATAAGAACCTTCGGCTGTCAGATGAACGTCCACGATTCCGACAGGATGCTCCGCATGATCCGTGACGCCGGGTACGCCGAGGTTCAGCGGTATGAGGAAGCCGATGTCGTCGTCTTGAATACCTGCTACGTCCGGGAGAACGCCGTGGACCGCGTGAGGGGCCACCTCGGAGAGCTCTCACGCCTCAAGAAGGAAGGCCGTGTCAAGAAGTTCGCCCTCACCGGCTGCGTCGGTGAGGCTGAGGAAGCCTCTCAGCTTCAGAACACCTACGGGATCGACCTCGTACTGGGTACTCATAATACTTACGAGCTAGCAGAATTCGTCGGGTTACCGGGTATGACAGAGACTTACACGCCAGACCTGCCGGGAATAGAGGGAGAGCACCAGGCCTTTGTCACCATTATGACCGGGTGCAACTACGGGTGCAGCTACTGCATAGTGCCGAGTGTGAGAGGCAGGATGGTTTGCAGGCCGATGGAGAGCGTGATCAGCGAGGTAAAACGCCTCGTCGCCTCCGGGACGAGATATGTGACGCTGCTAGGCCAGACCGTCGACGCCTGGCGGGAGAGAGAAGGCAAGAAGAGGTTCTGTGACCTTCTGGAGAGGGTAGCGGAGGAGGCACCGCGGGTGTCGTTCACTACTAGTCATCCATCGAACATGGAAGATCGGACGCTGGAGCTCATAGGGGAGACGGAGACCATCGTGGGGAGGCTGCACCTACCCGTGCAGTCAGGCTCGGATCGGATGCTCAGGACAATGCACCGTGGTTACTCGTCTGAGCGATATCGCAGAAAGATAGAAGTTTTCCGGGAAGCCGTGCCGGGCGGGATGCTGTCTACGGACATCATAGTCGGGCATCCGGGCGAGACGGAGCGGGATCATGAGGAGACACTGCGCCTCGTCGAGGACTGCGAGTTCGATCTCGCCTACGTCTTCAAGTTCTCACCGAGGTCCGGGACGGAGGCCGCCGGGATGTACAGGGATGAGGCTGTCCCGGGGGACGTGGCGCAGAGAAGGTTCGTCGAAGTCTTACGCGCAGTCGAGCAGAACGCCCTCCGGTTGAACAGGGAGAAGATAGGCTCGGTAGAGCAGATCTACATGAGACATGGGCGTACGGGCGACGGAAGCGCTATCGGCGAGACCTGGAGCGGACACTCGGTCCATGTACCGACCGACGCGGCACCCGGTGATTATGTCACCGCCAGGATAGACAACGCGGGCCCTCACGTCCTCTATGCCGGCAAACCAATGTCGTCATAGGCAGCTAGATCATCACAAAGGCGACGGACAGGGTTTAGACAGCAAGGGTGAACGGAGACGGCAACCAACGGAAGAAGGCGGTGGTGGTGTTCGGACCTACCGCTGCCGGAAAGAGCAAGGTCGCGGATGGTGTAGCCGCTACTCTTTCGGAGGGTTCCGGCCCAAGGGTGCCGACGCTCGCCGTCGACTCCATGCAGGTCTACTCCGAGATACCGGAGACGACAAACCAGCGACGAGAGAGGCCCGCTGAACTGGTCGGCATAGTGTCCGTCGAAGAAGAGTGGACTGTGGCGCGGCACAAAGCCCGGGCGGAGGCTCTGATCTCCGGTCTCGAAGATGGCTCCGTGTTTGTTCTGGATGCAGGTACCGGTATGTACCTCAACGCCATATTGCTCGGTATAACGCTCGCCCCCAAAGTCTCTGCCCTGCACCGCGAGGAAGCTAGCAGGACTTTCAAGGGCGCTCTCAACCCGAGGAGGGCCGCGAGGGAAGCTGAGCTACGGATGGCCGGGTCCCAGGAGAGGGGCTCCATCTGGTCCGGAGTACCTATCTACGACACCTTCGTCGTATATCTTAGACCGGCACGAAATCTCCTTGACGCCAGGATAGCAGAGCGCTCGGCATCGATATCCAGAAACGGAGCTGAAGAAGGAAGGACCCTGACCGGACTGCGGCCCAACGACTCCGTAAGACAGGCCGTCGGTCCCAGAGAGATGATGATGCTGGCCTCCGGAGAACTGAGCCAAGGGGAAGCGGAGGACCGAATAGCCGCCAGGACCCGCCGCCTCGCCCGGCGCCAGATGAGATGGTTCGATAAGCTTACCCGCAACCTTCCGCACGACACGCCCAGAATGGTGCTGGAGAACACTGGAGAACCTGATATAAAGCATATAATGCATGATATAATGTATACATGGTTTTAAGCGACGGTCGGAAGCACGACGAGGCTGATAACGGAAGGCTTGAGGTCGAGAGAGTCTTGCTGGTTGGGGCTGGCGAGGACCGGGAGTTGGGGGAGCTCGCGAGGCTCGTGGAGACTCTGGGTCTAGAGGTAGTCGGGGAGATGGAGCAGGCGCGCCGTGACGGGGCCGGATATCTAGGTCGCGGCAAGCGTCAGGAGTTGAAGGATCTGGCCGAGGAGGTCGGGGCCGGGATCATCGTTGTCGATGACGAGCTGACAGCTTCGCAGTCTCGCGTTCTAGAGGGAGACGCCGGGGTGCCTGTGGTGGATCGCACGGCTCTGATCATCAGGATCTTCGCCGAGCATGCGCGGGATGCCGCGAGCCGGCTGGAGGTAGAGCTCGCGGAGCTCACGTACCGGCTGCCGAGGGTAAAGGGAGGCAACACGGCGTTGAGCCGGCTCGGGGGCGGCGGTGTCGCGGGAGGCGCCGGGGCAGGCGGGCGAGGGGCTACGAGAGGACCTGGCGAGCAGCAGCTGGAGTACGACCGCCGCGTCATACGCGAGAGGATCTCCTCCATAAAGCGCAGGCTGGAAGAGGAGAAGGGCGCCCGTGAGATACGAGGCTCACGCCTCAAGAAAGGTGGTCCGCCCACAGTCTCTCTGGTCGGCTACACGAATGCAGGTAAGACGACGATACTCAATGCCTTGAGCGGCGAGACTCGTTCTACCGCGGATCGCCTCTTCGAGACTCTAGAGACGACCACCCGCCTCGTGAGCGGTGCCCACGGCAACGGCTCAAACGGTAGAGCAGAGAGCTCGTCCGGGCCGGACTTCGTCGTAACAGACACGGTAGGTTTTATCAGGAAGCTACCGACTCAGCTCGTTCACTCCTTCGCGGCGACCCTCCAGTCCGCGCGAGACGCCGACCTGCTCGTCATCTGTGCGGACGCCGGCGGTGACCTCGTTGGGCTGAGGGAAGAGTTGTCTTCCGTCATCGAGACCCTCGAGAAGGTTGATATCGACACCGATAAAGCTCTCCTGTGCCTGAACAAGATAGACTTGCTAGGTGAGCTGGAGCGCGCTGACCTCGAAAGGGAGTACCCGGACGCCGTCTCGATCAGCGCGATAGAGAGCGTCTCGCCCCTCGTTCACGCCATCCGTCACAGGATCTCGGCCGGTTTCGAGCGCACGAGCATCCTGATACCCCATGAAGAGTACGCGAAAGCCGCCAGGCTCTACGGCTCTGCCGAGATACACGCTGAAAAGAGCTCTGAAGAGGGGCTATGGATGGACGTTACAATACCCAAGCAAGACCTCTCGAAGTACGAGCAGTATCGGGTTACGGTCCGGTCGTAGACTCCTCAGATACAGGACCTCCCCGGGAGGTGGCGCAACCCCGCGTCAAAGTCCTTCGGCTGTACCCCGGTGCTGTAGAGGAGTTAGCCCCGGAAGACGTCTACTCCCACCTGGACGTCCCAGCACCCGATGGTCCTCATACGGAGACTTACGTAGCGATAAACATGGTTAGTGCAATAGATGGCAAGGTCTCAGTCGGCGGCAAGGCAAGCACAATAGGCAGTCGTGTCGATCGAAGGATCATGCGAAACATTCGCTGTGCCTTCGATGCTGTCCTTGTGGGCGCGGGTAGCGTACGCGCTGAGGAGATGAACCTCGGAGTACCTCCGGATCTCTCAGAGCAACGTAGGAGAAGCGGACGTAGAAAGCAGCCTCTTGGAGTGGTCCTAGCTGGCGCTTCCAAACTTCCTCTTCACAGGAAGCTGTTCCAGAACCTCCGTGCAGAAGACTCACCTATTGTCGTCATTGCAGGCCGCTCGACACCTAAAAGCACCCTGAGACAAGCATCTCGCCTCGGAGCACGCGTCCTTATCTCCGAAGGCTCTGATCTGCCTGAACCCGTACAGGTCCTCCATATGCTGAAGGAGAATCTCTCCGTAAGATCCCTGCTCGTAGAAGGCGGACCATCAGTCAATGCATCGTTCCTCGCAGCCGACAGCGTCGACGACCTCTTCCTGACGCTGAACCCGAAGATCGTCACCAACGCCGAAGAACACTCTTCTATCTCCGCAACCTTCTCCAAGCAAGCTGCAACCCTTGGGCTATCTCTATCCTCCGTATACCTATGCCCGGAGAAGAGCGAAATGTACCTGAGATACTCCTTCAAACGCTAGAGTGACCGCCGACAAACAGTGCTCACGACCACTCCGATTCGAGTTTCCGAGAATTATACTTATCGGAAACTGAGTCTGGACGGGCTCCATAGGTAGGTTTTCATGTGGGACGGCCTTCTTGGTGATGCACTTGTGGATTTCAGGACTGTTATTCAGAAACATGGTTCTTGAGGGATACAAGATCTGGTACGGCGGAACCCCCTGGTTGAATATGTGGTGCAGATAGAGATGAAGGGCCAGGGATCTTTGACTAACCTTCGTGGCGCGCTCTATAATAAATCTTAACAGGCGTTATCTGAGCGCCTCGAGGATTCTTTTTCAGCACTAAGATTGGGGCACGGGTTGTTGCAGAACGCGGGGATTTCCATGAAGGTGGCTGTAATTTTTGTGTTAGCTGCTGTGTGCCTGTTTGCCGGCCGCATTGGATGGGCGATGGCCTTTGACAGCACATCTGAGAGCTCCAGTAACAATGTGGAAGTTGCCCAGAGCAACAATGGAACGGATGACCTCTTCGACTGTTCTGATTTCGAAAGTCAGGAAGAAGCTCAGGAGCAGCTCGTTGATGGTGATCCCTATGGCCTAGATGAGGATGGGAACGGGCTGGCCTGCGACGGAGAAGGTGAAGACGCTATCTCTACCTCGCGGGACTCTCAGGAGGAGCAATACACAGAAGAAACAAACACAAGCGCTGCTCAATACGAGCAGGTGCAATACACGGATACCAGCGTCTCTAACCCAGAAGATAGTTCGACACGAGAATCCTCTTCTGAGGAATATCAATATGCTGCAGCAGACGGCTCGGGCAATGTACTCATGGAGGCCGGGGGCGCTCCCGAAGGTCCAGCGCCCAAAATGCCAGACGGCAGCTGCCCCACCGAATTTCCAGTAGCCCGAGGAGATAGCTGCTACGTAGGGTGATCTAGAGCAAGCTGTTTTCGGGAGGGATATCAATAAATCGGTATCCCTCCCTACCCATTCTTCATTGCTATTCCTGCTATCTAGTCTATCCAAACTAAGTTGTTCAAGATGTTGGGAGAGTATTATAGGTGTATGCTCTGTTCGCGAGGTCTTCGGCGCGGCGGATGTAGCGCAGGGTAGTTTTTGGGTCCGAGTGTCCTAGAAACTGTTGGATGACGAGGAGAGGCGCCTCGTTGACGGCCATGTTGGTGCCGACGGTGTGCCGTATGGAGTGTGGCGAGATGGCTTTCGTGATCCTGGCAGCATGGGCGTACTTCTTCACTATATAGCGGATAGAGCGGGTCGTAAGGGGCTTGTCGTGGCCTTCTCTGGAGGCGAAGAGGGGCTTTCGGGCATCGGTTCTGGATACGAGGCTCTTCCCTGAGAGTGAGACGTGACGCTGGACCAGGGACCAGAGTTCGGGAGAGACGGGGACGGCTCGGATCTTCCGCCCTTTACCTTCCACCCGAAGGAGGACCTGCTCGTCCCCCACCTCCTGGAAGTCCCCGATCTTTAGCCCCACCACTTCGGCCTCGCGGAGCCCGGCGCCAGCCATTACCGCGAGCAACACGTAATCGCGCCAGTTGCTGGTCCTGGCCGCGGACAACATGCGGCCGAGTTCGTCTTCCGTCAACACGTTGTAAGAAGGGTCCTGAGCTACCTTCGGGCTCTTCGCAAAGAACCTCAGCGCCTCCGGGTTGATACGAGTCGCTCCGACCATATAGGTGAAAGTAAGGAAGCGGCGCAGTGCGGCAAGCTTCTTAGCCGCAGTCGCCGATGCGTATGTTGCCATCAGGTGCTCCCTATACAGCGAGAGATCCTCGGCCGTCACGTCTTCCAACCTTTCCCTGCCAATATCCTCATCCAGAAAGCTCAGGGCCATCCTGATCTCTGTATTATATGTTTTAATCGTCGTGGGGCTGGAGAGGGTGCGGAGGTAGACGGCAAGGAGACGGTCGACGTCTAGGGGAAGTTCGGAGACAGCTGGAGTTGAATTTACTACCGGTAGCGGAGCTGCGCCTGGGTTGGCGGAGTTGATCGAGTGGTCTTCGTCTATCCGGTTTGTGCTCACGCGTCGTAGGAGAGCAGAGAGGTTACGGGGTACGGGGCGAGGAGATCCCGGCCGTTGAGGAAGCGAAGCTCTATGAGGAAGGCGACGCAGGATACGATGCCGCCGGCGTTCTCGACGAGCTGGCACATGGCTCTGGCTGTTCCGCCGGTCGCCAGGAGGTCGTCGACGACGAGGACGCGGGTGCCCCGCGTTATGGAATCGGCGTGGACGTGGAGCGTGTTGGATCCGTACTCGAGCTCGTAAGAGGCGGCGATGGTCTCCCTCGGGAGCTTGCCCGGCTTGCGGGCGAGGATCAGACCTTTACGGGCGCGGTAGGCGAGGGCTGTACCAAAGACGAAACCGCGGGCCTCGGCGGAGAGGACGCGGTCGTACTCGACGTCGGCCGTTGCGGTTGAGATACGGTCGACGGCGGCGTGAAAGGCCGGGCCGTCCTCTATAAGGGGCGTTATGTCCTTGAAGGAGATACCGGGGGACGGAAAGTCGGGGACCTCGCGGATGTGACGCTCTATCTCTTCTATGGGAAGTGTTGTAGGACGCTCGTCGGCTCGGTAGTCGTCCATGGGGGAGTCAGGAGGCGAAGTTGTCTATGGCGGAGGCCATCATCAGGTCCTTGAGCCTGGAGTCGACGGCGGCGAGGTGGCGGGCCTTGTTGACGGCGTCCTGAACGCGCTGGTCGTCACCGCTCCGTAGCTCGGGGTTGAGGATCTGCTTGAACATCGCCGCCTCGCGCTCGACGGCGGCCATGATGCCGCGCAGATGCCGGGGCTGGATGCCGTACTTCGCCATCTCGAGGGCCATGCGTGAGATCTCGACGTCCCGCTGGGTGAGCTCCCCGCCCCTGCCGACCACGCCGACGGACTGCAGCTCTTCGACGAAGCGCAGCTCGGTGTCTATGGCGTCGGCGAGCTCCTCGCGGGTGTAAGTCTTGTCCTCGAGCACGCGGGATAGCTCGCCACCGGAGTCGGAGGTGCCGACCGGAACACCGCCCTCTATGCGCTTCTTAATAACCTTGAGGGGAAGGTATTCCTTATCTTGCAGGGTCAGGATGTATTTCAGGAGCTCTACGTCCTGCGGGGAGAACAGGCGATAGCCGCCACGGGTGCGCGTCAGGTTGATCAAGCGCCTGCGCTCGAGGTAGCGGACCTTGCTAACGGAGAGGGTCGGGAACTCCTTGCGTAGCCTTGCCACGACCTCGCCTATCGTATAGTGGTCTTTAGGACCGCCGTTCTCCATCATCGTAAGCCCATCGCTCCCGTCCTGTTGTGGTGTTTGGTCTCCGTCGCCGACCGTTACGACGCGCCCCATCCTGGCGGGGCGCCCTGATGTGGCGGGTTCGCCCTAAGTAAGGACGAACTTGAAACGGTATTTACCTACCTGGATCTCATCGCCGTTCCTGAGGTCCACGGAGTCGACCCGCACGCGGTTGACGTAAGTTCCGTTCAGGGATCCCGCGTCCCTTATCCTGAAGCCTCTCTCGTTGGGGGCATCACGCCTGAATACCTCAGCGTGCCTCCGGGAGACCGTCACGTCGTCCAGAAAGATCTGGCTATCCGGACTCCTGCCAACAGTCACCTTCTCGCTGCCGATATCATGCATCCGGCGCCCGGCAGTCCCCTCGACCTGATCCAACTCGATAAGCGCAGCCCCCTCGGGGAGGCCATCATCCTCCTTGGCGCTCTTGCCGACCGGATACTCCTCTTCACCGAAGCTGGGCGCGTAGGAGACGGTGGACTGCGCGTGTACGAGACGGGTCCCGCACTCGGCGCAGAACTTCATAGCAGTGTTTACCTCGGAGCCGCACTCGGGACACCGGTTCAACGGCCCCTCCCTCCTGGGCCTTCCCCGGCAGCTTCCCCCATGAGGACACGGACGAGCTCCTCCGGAGACAGAGCGGCCCCGCCGCGTCGAACGAGCTCGGCCCGTATGAGGTCGATTCTCCCCTGAAGAACGCGCCTGCGATAGCTCACATCCCTCTCTTCACCAGCGAGCTCCTTCAACCGCAGGCGAAGCTCCCCCTCCGAAAGTTCCGTGAGATCCGGCTCCCCCTCCCAATCGTACCGCTGGTCATCCCCACCCAAAGTTTCGTCGGCCATTTCGAAAGTATAACCTCCCCTGAACCTCAAGTACAGTCTCACTGTGCGCGTCAGCGCCTGGCGCCCCGGTTAGGCCCCGGAGAAGACCGGAACAAGGGAGTTGCAGCGGCCGTTGGTCTCACGTTGGAGGCTGACGGAAGGTTGACTCGAAGATGTGGTCCAAGCGCAACAGGCCAGATAAAGGGATATGACGCCATCGCCGGTTAATAGTCGTCGGCCTGATGCGCGCCCCAGTGTCTCATACCCGTTTTACGGCTCTCCTGGCTGAAGCCACACCGGACTCCCAACGACGCACTTGGTCGCGTCTGGGCCGCTCAAAGCAAAGAGGAACCGTGTCGCGCGATGCGAATGCTACGTTTCCTCTCAACTGGCTTGCCAGACAGCTTCCTACCAGGCTGCGGGCCGGGTCTGTCCATCCCTTTTGCCGGGACTATTCTCTCTGCGCTGTGCGGGGCTGCGTGGGTCACGGCACCGCGACGCGGAGGAGAAGGGGAGCCCTAGCGGCTGCTCTTGATGCTCAGACGGACGCTGACACCCTTGAGGCCGTATCTCGCACGCAGGGAGTTCTCGAGGTAGCGGACGTACGAATCGGGTACGTCTTTCGGGCGGGTTGCGAAGATCGCGAAGCGCGGCGGGGCGGTACCGGTCTGGGTCGCGAACCGGATCTTGACGCCCCCGGGCGGGGCGGTGCGGGAGGTGAGCTCGTTTATAAACTCCGCGACCTCGTGGGTGGGTTTACGCGTGTTGTACGCGCTGTACAGTCGGGCGGCGAGCGGTATGACCCCGTCGACGCCGGCCCCGGAGAGGGCGGAGATAGCGAGTAGCGGCGGCTTGAGGTCAGTCATGCGATAGGCTACGTCGGCCTCGAGTTCGCGCAGCTTGTACTCGTCGACGAGGTCGCTCTTGTTCACGAGCACCCCGCAGCTCCTTCCGGCCTCCTCGATCTGTCGGGCGAGCCTAAGGTCTTCGGCGACGAGGCCCTCGACGGCGTCCACCAGCAGCAGAGAGATGTCGGAGCGCCGGATGGCACCCTCGGTCTTGAGCGTCGAGTAATAGGGGACGCCGGAGGCCCTGCGAGCGCTCCGGTTGATCCCGGCCGTATCGAGCATGAGGAACCTGCCGCCCGGGACATCACTCCCCTCGGGGGCGGGTATCTCGTGGGCTACGGCGTCGGTCGTGGTCCCCGCGACCTCGGAGACCACGGCACGCTCGGCACCGAGCAGCCGGTTCAAGAGTGTGCTCTTCCCGACGTTCGGACGCCCGATTACGGCTATACGGGGATATGGGACCTCTTCCTCCGGCTCGGCCTGAGGGAGGAGACGCACGATCTCGTCGAGCAGGTCTCCCGTGCCCGTGCCGTGCACGGCGCTCACCGCGTGGGGCTCGCCCTCCCCGAGGGCGTAGAAGTCGTAGCGCGCGGTGTCGTCCGACGGATTGTCGAGCTTGTTCGCGGCCAGGACGACGGGCTTGCCCGAGCCCCGGAGCTCCTTGGCGATGGCCGCATCTGCCTCCGTGACCCCGAGCCTGGAGTCCGCGAGATGCAGTATGACGTCGGCCTCCTCCACCGCGACCCTCGCCTGGAGCGTTACGAGCGCTTCGAGCCCGGTCCTCGCCAGGGGCTCCATGCCGCCCGTATCCACGAGCGAGAACTCCCGCCCGATCCACTCGGCGCGGCTGTAGGAGCGGTCCCGAGTCGTCCCCGGCTCGTCCGCGACCACCGACTGGCGACGGCCCAGTATCCTGTTCACCAGCGTACTCTTACCGACGTTCGGTGCGCCCACTATCGCAACCACCGGCAGACGATTCACGCCGTTCCTCCCTCACGTTCGGCGCGCCCGGCCTCTCCGAGAGCGTAGATCTCGCGCAGTACTCGATCCGCGACCTCATCGTAAGAGGGCTTGCCCTTCCTCGTGGGATCGACGTTTATCGGCTCACCTATGTAAGCGCGAAGCTTCCCGCCCCGCAGGCGCTCGGAGAAGCTCGGTACCTTGTCCATGAAAACGGGGATGATCGGCGCCCCGGAGCGCGCGGCGAGCATGGCGACGCCGCCTTTGGGCGGGTCGTCCGGGTCGTAGGCCTTGCGGCGGGTCCCCTCGGGGAAGATGCCTAAAGTCCACCCGTGCTCAAGGAACACGAGGGAGCTTTTCAGCGCATCACGTCCGCCACCTTTGCGGTCCACGGGGAACGTGCCTATAAAGTAGAAAAACCTGTCGAACGGCGGGGAGAATAGCTCCTTCTTGCCCATCCACTGTATGCGCCGGGGGACGGCCATGCATACCAGGACCGGGTCCGCGTAGCGGCGGTGGTTGGCCGCCAGAACGATAGGTCCGTCCCCGGGGACGTTCTCGGCTCCACGCACCTCGAACCCTACAAGGAGGCGCGTGAGCGCGCGAAGTAGTGCCCTGAAGAGCTTGTAGCGCGGGGACATGACCCTCTCGCCGCCGTGCTTTGGAAAGGCTTTCGTGGGGCTCACCCTACTTTCGTGCTCGCGTCCTCGGCGAGGCCCACGACGCGTTCTATGACATCATCTAAAGAGAGGCCGGTCGTGTCTATGACCACGGCGTCGGGGGCTGGGACGAGGGGAGAAGCTTCGCGCTCGGCGTCGCGCTTGTCGCGGGTCTGCATCGCCTGTCGTATTCGGTCGAGCTCGGCCTCGCGGTTGGTCTGGGCGGCCCTGCGGCGTGCCCTCTCGTCCGCAGAGGCGGAGAGGAAGACCTTGAGGCCCGCATCGGGCAGGACGACGGTCCCGATGTCCCGGCCCTCCATCACGGCGCCGCCGAGCCTGCGCGCCGCCGCCCTCTGGCGCTCGACGAGGACGCGCCGGACCTGCGGGTGGGCCGAGACGCGGGAGGCCTGCGCGGCTACCTCCGGGGTGCGCAGGGCATCGCCTGGTATCCTTTCGCCGTCGACGAGGACCCCGTCCTCGTCCAGCTCAACCCGTTCGGCGAGGGATGCGAGGGCTGGTCCGTCCTCGGGATCCACCGCCCCACGGAGGGAGAGGAAAGCTACCGCCCGGTAGGTCGCGCCGGTGTCGAGGTTGGAGAGTCCCAACCGCTCGGCCACGGCGCGCGCCACCGAGCTTTTCCCGCTCCCGGCGGGACCGTCTATGGCTACAAGGAAAGCGTGCATCGATGGGGGAGTATAACCGATGCCGCGCGGCGGAACGGTTCGAGGGACATCGGCACTCTATCGGCTCTGCGTGGGACTGGAGTGCCCGGGCCTGCGCAGCCACCATACGACAGCGACGATAAGGAAGGGCACGAGCCACCAGCCGAAGACGACCACGGAAATCGCGGCGCCCGTCACGGTACCGAGAAAGCTCAGGGAGGCATTCCACGCGGCGGAGACGACGCGGGCTGGCTCCAAGGCGGGACCGGAATCTGCGGGCTTCTCGACGGGTTGTATTCTGATCGCTATACGAGAGGTCGTGGTGCGGTCTTCGAGAAACTGGATCCTGCCCTGTACGACCTCGACCTGGCCGCGCACGTTTGTGAGCTCACGCTCTATGGAGAGGGCGTCGTCCACGCTCTCGGCCTCCGCATAGAGCCGCAGCAGGCTCACTTCGGCCGCGAGAAGGTTCCGTTCGCGGGATTGAAGGTCCACGAACTCCTCGGTCACGTCCTCGCCGCCTACTATGTCCGTCCACGTGTTGCCGAGGCCTCGCAGGTCATCGAGCGCTGCCTCGAACCGGGCGGACGGGACCGAGAGGACCAGGTCCGCCGAGGCAGGCTCGTCATCTCCGCCGTCGATGCGAGAACTAGTGACCCCGCCGCCGAACCGGGCAGCAACCTCCTGAGCCCTCGAAGCGGTGGCGCGAACGTCTTCCGAGCGTATACCGAGCTCAGCCGTCTTGATAATTCTCTCGCCGTCGAAGCCTGGCAGAACGGACCCGGCTTCCGACGAGGGCTCGGGCCCTATCTCTGAGGCCGACGAGGAAGCCATGGCCCCTGCTGACGCTCCTCCCTCAACGCCTGTCCCGGACGGCGCGGCGAGCCCTGAGCGCTCGGAGGCTTTGCCGTCGGCCGGACCCGATGACTGCGCTGAGCTGCCTCCTTCTCCGGCTCCTCCGCAAGAGGTCAGGGCTAGCGCGAGAAGGAGGAAGAGGCCACGCTTCGCGAGGGCCGTGATTTCGGAGGTTACGAATGAGACATGTGTAGACACGGTATCAGGGCTGGATCGGATGGTGCTTTCGTGTAGCAGAGAGCTGCCTGCGGTCCGATAAGGCATTCTGGACATTCGTCGTCCTCCTCCCGCACCGGATATGCGGCGCTTTTTGATGCTTCGAGTGTCCCCTGTTCAAGTAGGTACAAGGTGCGGGTGAGGTCGGTTCCCGTTCCACTCGCCGCTCAACGGACCGTCTCGGCGATGCGGACGGCTTCTTCCCTCGTAACGTCGGCACGCATGAGAAGCGCAACCCCGCCTCTCTCCCACATCAAAGCGCCGCCGGCTAGCTTCTCTGCGTCTCCGGGTTGTTGACGTAGAGACCTACCGTCAGGGACCCAATATCCCCGGACGCCTCCGACATCGACCTCCTCGGCCGTACCGTATGCGAGTTCTGCTTCAGGATAGGCGGACCGCAGATCGCCGGGGACCTCGGCGAGGATCATCCCTGCGTCAGTGCCGCCGAGGGGCGGAAGCCCAGGCTCCAACCCGAAGATCACCACGACGCCGTCGGCTTCTTCCGGGCTAGCCGCGTAGACGGCCCCCGGCCCATCCGCAAACTCGGGGGAGTCCGGCAGGAGGAGCTCCCCCATCACCGTTCTGGCCTGCGACAACGGTATCCTGTCGCCGAACCCGAGATCCTCCCCAGGAGAAAGTGCCGCCGAGGCTCCCGCTGCGGCTTCGGTAACCCCCGCAGTCTCCTCAAGGAGCGGCGATGCCTCCATTGCAG
>QQTW01002272.1_pt1 | contig 13870 bp, 14 predicted proteins | sample 1904831 | NCBI WGS metagenome assembly QQTW01 (sample SAMN09435610, study PRJNA476489) | Subsurface metagenome, whole genome shotgun sequencing project. | reverse complement strand
GGTCTGTAAGTGTTTCATGTGGCTTCGTTAGCAAAGCAATCCCATGTTCGATCTTGCACTTGAACACCGCTTCATCCTCCTCTTCAGTCACGATGAGGAGTGTTTCGTGAGACGGAAAAGGTAGAATATAAGAAGAGTATTTATCTCCCTCCTGGAGTATTTCAACAAGGCGAAAGAAGGAAAGTGCTTTACGAAGAGAGAAGAAGAGGCCAGAGCCAACTCTTGCCCCGTGAGAAAAAAAGAGAACAGAAATGAAGAGACACAGAAGAAGTCACGAACAAGGCCAGGTAGGGAGCGTAAGTAAGAATAGATAGAATTGAAGAATTTCATTCATACCGTCCATCAGGTTTAACATCACCACCTTCCTCAACTGTGATTTCTCGATTATCACCCGCTCCCGAAGCCGCGCTGCCAATCGTCACGCTCGATCCTGGGAATTTCTTGGTCGCCGCGGCGTCGATGCCGGAATCCAGTGCTTTTCATTTCGATCCATGTTAGCCTCTTATCTAAGATCCAAGTGCCAGCACCATCATTGCCATTCGATTGTTGACCCCGGATTTTCTTGTCCGGTATTGGTCGACTTTCTTCTTGAGTTCTATACGATAGAGAGTGGGCTCAGGGTGGATAGAGATGAGGGGAAGAAAACAATGAGTGGAAGCCCTCGTCTCTGTTGAATTGAAGGGTAGGTCCAATCCGAGCATTAAAAGGAGAAAGGGAGATATAGCGGCTGGCCAATCTCTCCCCGTAGAGCTCCATTCATCCCACGAGCGGAACATACAGGCAATCCAGATGAACCTCGAAGGTTCGGTATAGAAAAGAAGTAGTTCAGAACAGCAGAGGAAAGGTACGAAAAAGACATACTCGAATCACTTCCCCCATGACTCTTTCCTTGTTTGGCCTCCAAGGAATTGAGATCCTGTTCAGCTTGTTTGGCGATCGCCAATGGATCTTCTTGTTCGCGAGGTTGCTGGGGACCTTGATTGGATGCCATCTTTCTGTTTTCAAATCTCTCTTATGGGAGAAGGTAGAGTGCTGTCAGTAAAGGTGCCGTAGCTGAGCCGGCTGGGCTGGGAAGATGAGGGTTTGAACTGGTAGAGCAGTGCCGTTAGAGGTAGTAACGATGAGAGATCAGAAACGAGGCGTTGAATGTGCTCAAGTGGGGCTGGATGATGTCATTTACGGTATTGGCCAGAGGTCCCTCTGCTCCGTTCGTAGAGAGCTTGCGAACTGACACTAAGACTCTGCCAAATGAAAATTCCATCTGATCTTAAGCAATTACCTCTCAACTCACTTGAAGACATGAGATCTGGGAATAAGCTCCTGTGGTGCTAGCTTTACATTTGACCGCTAGAATCAACTTGGTTGAAGATCACATTTCCATACAATCAAGTTAAATAGAGGGTAATTGGATCTAATCATGAATTCTTTCGATGCTAACATCCAATTCATGTTATTTCCATGCGGAGGTAACTTTCAATCGCATCTGGAGGGGGATGTGATTTGAAGTTGATGGCCACAACATGTGATGGCTATTGGATTCACTTGATCGGCGTCTTGAAACTCGAACCTAACGATTTTTGCTGGGCCAAATTTGCTGTCTCCAAGGCCCTCCGAACGGGCACGCAGGTGACGAAATAGACGGAGCAGCCTAGCAATGTGACGGCCAGTGATCACCGCCGCCATTACAATGGAAGTTCAGTTTAATATACATTACCACCGTCGTCATTTGGTTGAACGTTCAGGCTATTTTCAAGCTACCCTAATGCGCCCTAGCAATGCTGGATACTTCTCATGGCTCACCGAAGAAACATCATACTGTCATCTACGCCCCGGTCGAGTCCGAATGACGTTCTCAGCACTTCACAGCTTAGAATCCTACACGAACATGTTGCCCTTGATGATGGCCTCAATGTCTTGCCTTCGTGCTGTTCTTCACATCTCGCGCGGGCTGGTTCTGGCGTATGTATCCAAGGATGGTAATCTTGCCAGAGCCGGTAGACGACCGCTCCTTGTCCGTGACCCAAGGGTATCATCGATGGCATGCATATGGCGGAAAAGCTATTGATATCTGCCCCGTGGTTCAAGAGAAGACGAACAACTGATACATGCCCACGAGATGAGGCATGAGATAGTTCTAAAGCTACCGCTCCCGGATGCATCCATCCCATTCACTTTGCTCAGTACTCAAGCAGGACCTCAAGGACTCCATCTTGCCATGGCCAAACTGCACTGTACAGAGCATCGTTGAGGTCCCCGTCCCAATAGTGGCCGACGCTTCGCTGCATCGTAAAGTTGATGATAATGATGATAGGCGGTTACTGCTGGGTCTATGCATTTACCTTGTCCTCCGCATGACGGTATACTTGGTCGCAAACCACTTTCGCTCCGGATGTGATGTTCAATCGTTCCTCTGTAGCGATGGATTCTATCGCGGAGGGTATATTGCACAAAGGAAGACGGCTGTTTCTAAACTCAGAATTCTTTTCCTCTAAGATATACCTAGCAAGCTACTACTATCGTAGTCATCAAATGATTTCATAGATATGTGTATAACCACGTGTGCTTTGCCATACCAAGTAACACCCTCCTGATTTCATCGTCTCATCACATCTCATCAACTCTCACGGATGCGTTGCATCCAACCCCTTCTGCAATTCCTGCTCCAATCCCATCGGATTCGCATTATACGCCTCCTGCGGTCTCGGATCCTCCATGCTCCACTGCTGATGATGTTCCGGAATCGGCACGCTTCCCTGACCTTGATGTCCGCCGGCCGCTCCCCCTCCCACAGGGTTGGGGATATGCGCTTGCGACTGCGTCGGCTGCGTGCGGACTTGCTGCCTGAACCGGACCACCTCATCAAGAATCATCTTGCGCATGTCTCCGACATCTTCGACGACCTCGAATCCGAAATCGAAGGTCGTCGGTGCGGCCGGCTCGTCCGAGGCATCGTGCCAGATATGGAGATATCGATGCTCCAATGCTTCTTCGACCGAGATGCGACTCGATGGGTCGAACGCCAGCATGCGATCGAGTAGATCAAGCGCATCCGGGTTCGCGTTCGGGAACAGTCCCTGAAATGGGATCCGAGGCATGTACGGAAGATTGCGCACGTAGTCTTGCGCTCGTGGAGAGCCGATCCGTGACAAGGTCTCTTCGTTGGGGGTACCGAGGAAGTGAAGGATCTGATTCAGCTGGTCGACGTAATCCCGTCCTTTGAAGAAGGGTCGTCCGCCGAGCAGCTCCGCCAGGATACATCCGACCGACCAGACGTCAACTGTACAAATGTTGATCAGACGATAAGTTTGATACGGGGGAGTGGCGAGGGGATAATCTACGTACTGGCCTTCGTATAGCTCTGGAAGCTCAACATGATCTCCGGCGCACGGTACCACCGCGTCGCCACGTACTCGGTCATGTAGCCTGCGTTCTCCTCTGGGTCGGCGGAGAAGCCTCGCGCCAGACCAAAGTCGCAGATTTTGAGCTCACAATCGGCGTTGACGAGTAAATTACCCGGTTTCAAATCTCGGTGGAGCACATTAGCCGAGTGGATGTATTTCAATCCGCACAGAATCTGGTAGATGAAGGACTGGAAGTGGGCGTCCGTGAGAGGTTGGCCGGAACGGATGATGGCCGCCAGGTCACACTCCATGAGTTCTGACTATTGGTCAACAGCCTGTCGAGATATGGTCCTTTGTACGTCTCACCTTCGTAGAGATACGTCTCGTTGAAGTTGTCGGGCCGGGGAATATCCATATCATAGAGACAGGTGATCTGCTTCAATCAGTACATTTCCATCTGTTGCATTCCTTGGTCAGATGGCGTACATTACGATGCCCTGGAAAACGTTAGTGAGCTGCACAAGCAATGGACACAAATTTGGACGCAACGTCCTCACCTCGGAAATGCTGCAACAACTTGATCTCGCGCAAGGCCCGCTTGGCCAAGATCTTCTTGCTGAAGACATTCGTCACCTTCTTAATGGCCACTCCCTCGCCCGTCTGGATATTCGTAGCGGCACTGGATGGATCGTCCACGTCATCAGCGGTGATATTCTCGAACAGATGGATCAATATTAGAGCGTAAGATGCAAAACACACCAGACAATGCCATAGGCTCCCTGGCCAAGCTCCTTGGTCACATTGTAGCGCTCATCCACGATAAAGTCTTGATTAAAGACTTTGAACACCTTGCGTCCCTGTAGATCCGCCATGGTTGAGATTGTCTCGAGAGTGGGCTCGGTGAGATGTGGAAGTAGTGTTGGATGCCAACAACACACCGCTGCAGCTCCACGCACGGTCCTCTCGGAACCTTTGCCGGTGCGTGAATTCCGGGCGTGGTCGACAATCGCTCGTCAAGGATGAACCAAGCTTGCTTGACGAATGCGGAAAGAGTTCTTCTCTCAATTATTGATTGACTACCAACCTCGAAGGCAACTGCGCAATGGACCCAGAGCTTCCCAATTGATCTATCTCAACCTCTGGAGAAGCCTGGTCCGGTGCGATAAAGAGCAGAAAGAGCGAGTGGGAAAGAAAGGCTGCAAGGATGCAAGCGGAGACTCGGGATAAGCGGGGTGTTGTTGGACATGGGTGGGGGGTTGGAGAACTTGGGCGCTTAATTGCCGCCAACGGCGATCGGATCATTATGTTCTTCCGTTCCGGGCGGATGATGAAACCCCGCGTGCCCCGGCACGCCCGGCAACGGGCAGTTCTACTGTAGGTGAGTGACCTCTTGACAATGGCCCTTATCCCCGATCACGCACTCACTGTTACTGTCCATGGGTACAGATCTCGAAACAAATACTATTCATGCTAACATATGTGGTAGGCTACTCGAGCTTTAAACTAGCATAGAGCTAGCTGGAAATCGTTTTAGTGACATTTCCCAAGTTGGATGATCTCCAATTGAGAGCTTTCGAGTTTCAATCCACTCGCCGGACTCCCATTTTGGAATTCTCTCTTTATAGGTTGAAAGACCTATATCTTTTATTTTATTCACAATGCCCCTACAAAATGCCAAGGCCATCTATCCCGCCGCCGACCCTGCCTTCATCTCCTACCCTAGCCGGAGGAGTGTTGTGCATGGCACCAAAGGGATGGTGGCATGTACTCAACCGCTGGCGGCCCAGGCCGGCCTAAGAATCTTGAGGGAAGGGGGTAATGCAGCAGTATGAATCCCCTTCCAATTCAGTTCCGTCCACTCCAGCTTCAGTGAGCGTCAATGGGGTAGTTACTCCAAGTTTTGACTTGACTGGTATCACGGCGGCATCACTACCACTGGATTCATATCTGATACATACCTGCAACATAGGATGCAGCCGTGGCTGTTGGTCCGTGTTGTACTAGCTACCATTGTACCTCTTGGGCTCACCATGGTTGAGGTACTCAGCTGCTGCGTTGAACGTAACGGAGCCTTCATCGACCGGAATCGGCGGTGATATGTTCGCCTTGTATTACTCGGCTGAGGACAAGAAGATCCGCGCGTTGAATGGGTCCGGGTGTGCCCCTGCACAAGCAACCTTGGAGGGAGTGCGTCAAGACCTTGGCCTGGTGGAAGGCGAATCTGGGACGATTCCCATGTCTAGCGTACATGCAGTGATCACCCCCGGAGCGGCCGCAGGGTGGGTGGATGTGGTAGAGAAATTTGGCAATAAAACACTATCCCTGAAGCAAATTCTTGAGCCAGCTATTGAACTGGCTGAGCAGGGGTTTCCTGTGTCAGAGCTGTCTTCACTATTTGTCAGTAATGCTATTCTCCCAGACGGGAATACATTTGGGCTAACGACATTGATGGTTACAGTGGCAAGATGCCGAGCAACTACTGCGAAAACGATCCCCCAACTATGCTGAACTGCTCAAGCCGGATCCAAAGGCGAAAGACGGCGTGCGAGCGCCCTATCCAGGAGAGCTCTTCAAGAACCCTGCGTTGGCGAATACATTTCGGCTCCTCGCGAGCATTGGAAAGGAAGGTTTCTACGAAGGTCCCGTCGCGCAGGCCATGATAGAGGTGGTGCAATATGCTGGCGGGTATCTCGACATTAAAGATCTCGTCGACCATATGAACATTGGGAGTGAAGAAGTCGAGCCAATCTCCATCAAGTTCAACGGTCAAGATATGGCTCGCGTGCCGAGCCACGTTGGTGCCGAAATCGATGAGCAAGAGGGCAATGAAGGTGTCGAAGTGTGGGAGTGTCCGCCAAACGGACAAGGCATCGTTGCATTGATGGCTTTGGGCATCCTTGAAGAGCTGGAGAAAACTGGTATGATTCGACAGTTCAAAGAAGGGGATCACAATTGCGCTGAGTGAGTGATTCCCAACACGCGTGTGACAATGAATGGCACAGCCCAGCAGCAACTGCCAATGTAGTAACCATCGTCACCATTGTCAAGAAGATTGAGAACAATCTTCGTCGTAAGGGCGGTGAGAGAAGCTGTACCATCATCGTCTGGGTGATGGAACGTTTCATTCCATAAGGATGATGAAACATTGTAGTGATGTCAAGCGGTCACTGCTGGGCTACGCCATTTATTTCGTCACCTCGTGCTACACTTTATTGAGATGTTCGACTAATACCATATAATCTCAGATACCTTCATGCCGTCATCGAGTCTCTTCGCATCGCCTTTGCCGACGGGAACTGGTGGGTGGCTGACCCTGCCGTCGAACGGGTTCCAACCAACGAGATGCTCTCTTCTACCTACCTGTCCGAGCGGGCCAAACTCTTCAATCCGCAACGAGCATCACCCATCGTAAACCATGGTTCACCCGCCTTGAACCACAGCGATACCGTCTACTTCGCCGTCACTGACCAATGGGGCAACGGCATATCATTTATCAACAGCATCTACGGCGGTTTCGGCTCGGGTCTGATTCCCGCAGAGTGTGGGTTTGCCTTACACAACCGTGGCGCCAACTTCTCGCTCAACCCGGGCCATCCGAACGTCTTTGCCCCGGAGAAGCGCCCTTATCACACCATCATTCCGGCGATGGTCACCAATCCCGGCGACGGTAGCTTGAATACCGTCTACGGCGTCATGGGTGGATTCATGCAACCCCAGGGACACGTGCAGGTGCTGCTGAACATGCTCGCCTTCAAATACAATCCTCAAGCCGCCCTTGATGCGCCGAGGATCTGTATCGGAGCTGGCACGCCTGAGATGGGAAAGGTTCTTGATCAGACGGTGTACCTCGAAGAGGGTATCAGCGAGCAAGTCGCGCTTCAGCTGCAGCAGATGGGACACCGTGTGGAGACTATCAAGGGCTGGATGCGTGGCATGTTTGGAAGAGGTCAGATTATCAGGGTACACTTCGAAGACGGGCAGGTTGTGTATAGCGCGGGAAGTGATCCACGAGGTGACGGGGCGGCGATTCCTCTATGAAAGAATGTGATTTATGCAGAGCATATGAAGACGTCACCCCTTCAGCAGCAACCTCTATAGTAGGCGTTAGCCACGATTATGTGTATTCTGATTGGGTAGTATATAGAAAAGTTCTAACGCATTCTTTTTCAACCACAGTGTGACGGGGCGCAACGGGATTGCGTCAGCCTATAAAAAGCCTTTAATCCATCGAGTAGGTTTCCCTGCCAGCAAACCTCGTAGTGTCTCCTGACGCAGGAGAGAGGGGGTTTCGTAGGATCTAGTCGAGTATTCCATAAAAATACTCAACTAGATCTGAGCTTTTGCCATTTTCATGGACGACGATCTCTGAGCTCCTGTAGGACTTGTTATTTTCATGAACCTCGTTTCAGCGTGGTTGCGGGCTCAATCCCGTCTAGTGGTCAATTATATATGATTTATTTTATCATTTCCAGTTCGGCGGACATGAGTGCTCTAAAGACCCCTTTGTTGACGTGACATCCGCTTTGGGTTCCACTGGACGTTTAAACTCGACAGGGCTGAACCTTAACATCAGCAGCATGACTAAGCCATCTGGTGCGCAGGACTGCAAGTCCGTTTTTGCGCTTCAGGTCCCCATCCAGAAACCGGGGATGAACATATCATGCATTCTCTCCCGGCAGCTCCGATGGGCGCTGAGGGGATCAGCGCATCTGCGATGGCAGAGCACCAGTAAGCCTATCATTCCCCACCCCAGCGTTTTGGAAACTGACCATCCATATACAGAAGCTGCCGATGCGCTCTCTCCTGCGCTCCTCTCTCGAGCGCAATCCATGGCCGATGAGCACGCGACGCTAAAGAACGCCGTGGTGTCCGACTTCAATTCTCGCACAGCGAAGCGCATCGGTGAGCTTTCCGCAGTAGCCAATGCGTTTCGAGAATGGGAAGGAGCGAGCAATGTAGAACAACCTGCTTTAATAAACCCCACGTGCCGAACCATCTCAATTGACGAAATATGTTGTCCAGGCTGTGCGAGAACTCGAGTCTCTCCTCCAAGACCCCACCACAGACCCAGAACTTCGAGCACTAGCGTCCGACGAGATCAAGTCCTCGTCCCAGGAACTATCTCTCGCCTCGAAAGCCTTGGCATCCGCTCTGATCCCCAAACACCCCTTTACCCATCTCCCATGTCTGCTCGAGATCCGTCCTGGGGCCGGCGGAGGCGAAGCCGCCTTGTTCGCCGGTGACTTATTGCGCATGTATCGCGCTTACTGCGCCCGTCGAGGGTTCCGAGTCAGTCTCCTCAAACACGAACAAGCCAGTGGTGCGTCAAGCGGGTCTTCCGAACCACCTCTCCAAGAAGCCATCTTGGAAATCGACACGGTGGGTGCATACGGCGAGTTGCGGTCCGAAGCAGGTGTACATCGCGTTCAACGTGTCCCCGCCACGGAAGCGAAAGGGAGGACACACACGAGCGCGGCATCGGTGTTGGTTCTCCCGTCCGTGTCCACGCCCGGACATGGTGGGGGTGAAGAAGGGACGAGTCAAGACTGGGATGATCCATCCAGTGATTATTATATTGACCCGAAGGATGTTCGAACGGATGTCATGCGCGCGAGAGGCGCGGGTGGGCAACACGTCAACACGACCGACTCCGCGGTCCGATTGACTCATTTACCCACCAATACGGTGGTCAGCATGCAGGATTTCCGATCCCAGCCGAAGAACCGAGAGAAGGCGTGGTTGTTTCTCAGGTCGAAACTGGCTCAGGCGAGAAGAGATGCCCGCGAGGATGAAGCCCTTCGTCTGCGTCGTGGGATCATCGGTGCGGCGAAGATGGGACGCGGGGATAAGATTCGAACATATAATTGGAGTCAGCAGCGGGTGACGGATCATCGGAGTGGTGTGAGCGTGCATGATCTGGATGATGTCATTAGTGGAGGAGAGGCGCTGGAGAAGGTGATGAGGAGTGTGAGGACGTGGTTGGCTGAGCGGGATATGGAGTCGTTGCTAGCTGAAGATGATGCCGGTAACTGAATTGAACTCCAGCATACACAAGCCGTATGGATGACGAGATTAATCGCATAGTTCAGCAGTGATCGCTTCATTCTTGTCCAGTGTCTTCGTCACCCTTACGACAAGAGGTATTTTCATCATCGGTATAACGAAACAGTATCTTCGTCACAGCTCCAACATAGACACCTTCATCATCCTCATGAAGATCCCCCGACCTCCATCCCACTGATAATAGTGATGAAATCCTTCCTTTCATCGGAATCATAAATGAAGATCATCCAACTTTCATCCCATCAATGGTGGACATAAAGCCTCCTTTCGATTAACCTCAACGAAGATCACCCAACCTTCATCACACCGACGATGCCAATAATGATACAGCCTCCTCTTCGCCGACCCGAAGACGACGCAAAGGAAGGTGAGATGCCCAGGGTAACCACCCCAAAAAGCGCTCCGGCCCCCTCCAATCCAGTAACGCCATTACTCCCCGATCCATCTCCTTCTCTTGCCCCTCTGGGCCCCCAAATACATGCAACATATCACCATCCTGTACCCCCCAGGGATCTCTCCCCCGTCTCTTCCCCCTCAGTGCATTCCCCGAACCGTACGGATCTGTTTTCCACAGGCTATACCCCCTTTTCAATTCTCCCTCGGCTAGTACATGGGGGTGAGTACCGGGTGGATCAATCCCGATGTACTCCACCGTATTCATTTCCTTTTCCTCCTCCGCCTCTCGATGAGTGGTTTCCTTTCCCTTTCCCTTTCCCTTCTTCTTTTCCGTTTCCTTTTCCTTTCCCTTGCCCTTTTCCATTTCCATTTCCTTCTCCGATTCTACAGCAGTCATGGTATTCATGGGCCAGCGAATAGCAGGTAAATGAAGCTCCATAAAACGACGCTGCTTGAAAGCGTGTGAGACGATGACCAAAGAACGGGGGTAGGATCCTGTATGTCGATGGAAGACTAGGATCGAAAAGAGGATGTTTTGGAATGAATCCAATGCGTAGGGGTCGATGGTTACGCGTGAGAGGGGGATGGGGTAGCCGAAAAGGTCGTTGGCGATGGCTAAGTCCTGGAAACAGCGAGGAGGTGAGCGATTTTGAGTGTTTTGAGGGTTTCTTAGGAGTTGATGGAAGGCTGGAATGGGGGTGACGAGATGATGGGGTTGTTCAGCAGTGGCTGCTCCATTGTCACAATGAAGGTTTCTTCATCATGATTGAGACGAAAGGGGGTTACATCATCCTGATGGAGATAGCCAGCTTCATCACACTGGAGATGGTGACATGCCTCCCCCCCATCATCGGACTAACGATGAAGAGTACCCAATCTGCATCTTACTGGTGGTGCTGATGATGATCGACGTTTGCAAACCATCTTCCCAATGACTGCTGAGCTATCCCATTCACTCATGGAACTGGCATGGCTGGCCATATAAATAACCAAGAATCACTTACCAAATAGCTCTGAGCCTCGCTCAGCCTCGTAGATGATTTCGTAGGACCACTACCTCTCACCATCCGTCCCGTGACAACGGTATCAGTCCTGTGTCAGTCCCTTACTATCTTCACGTCGAGACCAACTCCAAACCAAGCCCACAATTGATGAAGGCCCGCCCATCGATAAGAAAAAAGCTTCCATATCAACAAGGAAAGCATGTATCAATCCATCGATACATGCCAATAGAACCTCTCTCAGCGTTCCCAGGTAACAGGGAACACATACATCCAGGCACCTAGTCTTGCTGCATCCCTCTTCGAGTCCCATTATGTCCCAAAAAACCCAAGAGGAAAAACATAAGTAAAGTAGAAACCGAACTCGTTACCAGGACAGTGAATTCAAAGTAATCCACTTACGGTACGTACCCAGAAAACACCAATAATCCATCTGACGTCTCCGCGAGGCAACGAATACCGGCTTTGATATGCTCCATGTACGTGGGTGTTTCCCCTTTTTGAAAATCTTCGAGGAACCTACCCCGTCACAAATCAGTTTAAATCGTCGTCGATGGCAATCTGGCATAACCGAAAAGGTAATAAGAAGGGGAAGGGTGGGAGAGGAGAAGAGAGACAGAACCATTCATGTTCATCCTGCCCTTTGGAGGGACCGCCGAGCCAGATGGCGTGGCAACACACTATTATCAATGTCCTTGGGGGTGGTAGGTCAGGATTATCTTGCGTCATGTTTTATATTGGGAGATCATCGGTGGTTATATGATGGAATAGGAGTAGAGAACGTGGTAGGGCTGGGGTTTGCTGGCTGGACAAGCTGTTGTGTCACGGTATTGAAAACGAGATGTAGTTCTTTCTTGAGAAAATTGGAAATGGATGAAGCTGCACCATCAATCGGATGATGTTGTACGTGATCTTTCTCATCAGAGGATATATTGGAATGTTATGAGGTTGAGTGACTCGCGGTTGACAAAATATATAGAGGAGCGCAGCAGCAGTCACCGCCAATAATCGTCGTCATCGGCCTGATGATGAAGACTACCGATCCGTAACCCTCATTAGAATGATCATGGTGTCGAATTTCAACCTCCACCGCGCTTAGGATGAAGATCAGTTTGATCCTCATCGCAATGACGACGATGATTGTTGATGGCCCCCGCTGAGCTGAACTGCTCGATTTATTCTGTCACCCGAGTAAGTGGTGAAAGCCATTGATATTGCGTCATGTTTCATGAGCGATAGGGTCAAATTGATCTTATTGTACAGGATCGAGTCGACGACAAATGATCGAATAAGGGAACTCAGAGGCAGAGAACGAGGGGGGAAACTAAAGGAGTGTAGAGCAGAAGAATGTAAAGTCCGCCAACAAGAAAAGAAAATAGGCAGACGATTAAAGGAAGAAAAGAAACTACAGGGAGACAAAGAAGTTGAAAACAATGGGATGCTTTTAAAGGAGTAGATGCTGGGGTGAAACGTAGAATCAAAGAAAAGAGGCAGTTGCTAGTGGAATGCTAATCGATCCTCGAACTAATACCTTAGAGCAATTAAAGCGATTCTGGATGAACAAATTGAGAAAAGAAAACGATCCACGAATCCGAACAACCACCTGAGTCAAGATCAAGATTATCTAATCTAATCCATGATCCTCGCTTCCCCGAAGATTAACTCATTGCTGAGAAAAATCCTCAACGAGCACTCAGACAGTCCGAACAGCGACTTGGATCAATACTCTTACTTGCAACTTCCCTTCTCTTCAATTCTGGCCGTAACATATGGAAACTGATTCACAATTTTTGTCAAGACAACTCACTCACAACCGGAGAAACTTTCCTGGGCTGCGCTTAGTAATCCGACGCTGCGCCACCTAACGATCGCCACGATGACCTCGCGGGCCGTCACGGTAGCCGCCCGATTGCCGATAGGCGCCTCGACCGCGCCCGTCGTGCTCGCGCCGGCCGTCGAACCGAGTCTCGCCGCCGTACCGCGACTGCTGCTGCGGCTGCAGCTGGTCCCAGCTTCGACGGTCATAATCGCGATCGCGCTCGCGCTCACGACCGTAGACTCGATAGTCCCTGTCTCCCGGTCGGTCGTCGGCGCGGTCATAGCCACCTCCCCGGCTTCGCGGGTCGTAGTCGTGCTGCTCCCAGAACCGACCACCACGATCTCTCTGCTCACGCGCTCCCTCTGGATACCCGTAATAGCCTCCCTCGTTCACATCACGACCTCCATCCTGGTAGCGGGCGCGGGGGTCTCGGCCGCGGGGCTCCGGCTCCCCACCATGATAGCCGTAGTCTCGGTTTCGCGACTCGTAATCATCGTCGGGCGGTCCATAGTACCCTCGATTCCGCTGCTCGTAGTCCCCACCTGGCTGCTCATGCTCGTTGATGTTCCGATTGCGATTGGGGAGAGATCCGAGATAGGCCCCCATCTGAGTGGACTGATCCCCGTGATACGGCGGAGGGGCGCCTAGACCGGGTATGCTCGGATGCGGCGGCGGCGCCTGTGCACCATGCTGACTAAGCAAGTGAGACGGCGCAAGCGTGGATGATCCCCCGGGCAGTACGATCGGCAGCGGATTCGGCGGCTGCACGCCCGGACCCATCAGAGGCTGGTTTGGAATGGCCCACGACGGGGACACGTTTGACGGGGCCACCATCTGCGGACCGTCAAGTAACTCCAGCGGCTGCTCTCGCAAGATCCGGACCGCTTCATCGAGCGTCTTCTCCTTGGCCGATGTCTTCGCCTGTAGCACCTTGCTCGGCGAGCCCTGTCCCAGCTTCGCAAAGACCGATTCGAGCGTGGTATAGTCCTGTTGTTGCGTCGGAGCAGCAGGAGCCGATGTGGGCGGCGTGGGGATGGTCGCCTGTTTCGGAGCCAGCGCCGGAGCGGCCCGCAACACGTGTTCGACCTGTCTCCGCCGCGCCATCTCGAGCGGATCCTTGACCTGCCAGGATGTCTTGTGTGAGCGACATAAACGATGATGATGGAAACCCGGACATTCGCTGGGTCTACTTACGAGGGTCGACTCTTTGGGCCGGCCGAGCGGTTCCACGGCGTCAGGGTCGACAGGAC
>QQTW01002271.1_pt1 | contig 13871 bp, 6 predicted proteins | sample 1904831 | NCBI WGS metagenome assembly QQTW01 (sample SAMN09435610, study PRJNA476489) | Subsurface metagenome, whole genome shotgun sequencing project. | reverse complement strand
GAGAGGAAACAGTCAATTCAACAGGGATCATGAGAGAGCCATATCGTGACGCCCTCGAGATCCGTCTGGATTCCCATGGACTCCACTTTGTGCTCCGGATGAAGGGATCTCAAAACTTCATCGTGAAAATCCCATAGCGCTAGTCTTTGTGATTGGATCTGGATCTCAGGCTACTGCAAACTGATCGTAGACGCGGTTCAGTTGGGGTGACCGCTGAGAGAAGGCCTTCGACATCAGGTATCAATGCCAGCTCGATGCCCCTTCGTTGTTGAACGGAACCGCGAACGCCACCCCAAGCTTCTCATTCCGCCAGATTGAGATGTTAACACCCCCCAATCAGTCATTGATCGCATCGTCCACCTTCCAGCGCTTCCTCCAAGCTACTTTTGTCGCTACCAGTCATTATGAAGCTGTCTCAGTATACATTGGCAGCTACGCTGTTCGTTGCGGCGCAGGCTTTGCCCAACCCACAGAACAGTGGAGGAAGGAATATACCGAGCACTCCCCAAGGGACCACCTACCTTGCCACCGTTAGTATTCCATGAACCCTTTCCTTACCTTCCTCTCCCCGTTCTATTTCCTCTCCCTCGTCCTCTCCTCCTTGTCCTCGTCCTCGTCGCCTCTCTCTGACGTCTTTCTCCTGTGATTCCTCTTTTGTGACCAAGGAGGCTGATGTATATCACGCTCTAGTACGATCAATTTGGGACGTGATAATGCCACACCCCGTTATGTTGCGGCCACACCCCGGTGTGTTAGTGCCACTCCCCGGCCCAGATAGCGGTGTAGCTCAATAAGAAAACGATGAGTGACTTTCCCTTCACTGACATTTGAATCTAGCAATGCGAGTAAAATCCCAGAGGCATGAGATCCAGACTCTTGTCCCAAGTCGGTCGGCCGAGTCAAGGTCTGGCCGAGTCGTGACTCGGTCAGCCCAGTCGTGAATGGGCCCTGACTAAGACTAGGTCAGAACACATCGACTTGGTCGACCGAGTGGTGCCACTTCCGTAGTAATCCCCCAACAATATTTCTTTGCTGTTGCCAGTCTTTCGGCTTCTTCTCCCCAAAGCCCATCTCAATAAATAGAGAGGGAACTCACAGAGCCACTTCCAATATAATCAGTAGCGCAACCATGTTGTCGCGTGAAAATTCCTTTATGCATCAAAACTCTTCAGGCTGTTATCGCCTTGTCTTGATGAAGGGGTTGAGATTGGTCATGGGTTGACACCCTCCTTAGAGACCGTGCCAGATTGTGGATGGGCGACGAGAGTGGCAGCGGTTTGGTGATTGTTTAGAGGTGGGGGCGCGAATCGGTCGGCCGAGTCAATACTTAACCAAGTCATAATTCGGCCGACCGAGTCACAAATCGTCAGAACAAGATCAACGAACAGATCTGAAGTTCAGGTGTGATCAATGCAAGTTCAAGACCACACGTCAACGAAACCACTGAAGGCATGTTCAGGCACGACATATTCAAGACGTCCATCACCAGGATGAACAGAAGGGGAGAGACGATGGTGACAAAGACGGGGAAGAAGGGTCGAACACAGAAGAAGGAGGCGACGTAACAGTCCGAAGAAAAAAAACCGTCAAACTGTAAATGCTAAGACTATAGCGACGTCATTGCATACAGGATAGAATAATTAAGTGTATCAGGTTCGATTCGAGGTTCGCTCGGACTCACCAAGAGCAAGTAGATTGAGGGTCGAGGGCGGCTGTGGTGTAGAGCGGATTGCGAGAGACGAGGAAGACGAGGGCATAGCCAATTCATTCCCAGACTATATCGCTCAGTCAGTCAGTAAGCGTGCTTTCACCCACGTACAGTTCTAGGCAGAACACCTTGGACCGCTTGCGGTCGTGCGTCGGCCGGGGAGTCACATTTGACGTACGCTACTTCAACTTCATTCGAGCAGAAACGCAGAGCTCCCAAGCTTCCCAATACACGAGATGTGCTCTAGCAAATCAGAGCTGCAACTGGAAGTGATGGTAAAGCACCGGAGAATATTAGGTCCAGAGCATCCTCGCACGCTGACCAGCATGTGCGTTCTTGCACCGGCATGGGGGTGCCTTGGTCGAATCGACGAGGCATGACGGCTCATGAGGGATTATATAAGATGACGGGGAAAAAAGTCAGTTATCGATCATCGGGATACAGTGTTTTCGAGACAATGGGTAAAAGAATGGAGGTCAAAAAGGTATAGTCGTTTCTTGATGGACTTGGTGCGAGAAGAAAAGTATCGAAGTAGAAGATATTGATGAAGGCAGGAGAGCAATGTACAGCAAGGACCGCTAACTATATCGCAGCAGAGTCTTGAAATCCAGAGAGATTGAGGCAGAGCGTACTTTAACCCTCAGTCTGAAACAGGAGCTGGATCTTAGCCCAACGCAGGCAACATTGCTCCCAGACACATCTTCATCAATAACTTTCATTCATCACGGAATGGAGTCCATCGGGCATTCCCGGAGCGTCCAAGCTATGTCAACGTCTGCTCAACCGTTGCCAGATGTACCAAGTTCCGACGGTTCCCGCTGTCAAGGGAATGACTAGAGCCCAGTATAGCCAGATCTTGCTGGATATCGACCAATTCTCCGGACGTGCGTCACTTCCTGGAGTGAATTCGAAGAAGCTGGTACTGAAGAGTGACTGGAAAGATGTTAGAGGTAAATCAACGGAACGACGATCAGGATCAGTGAAAGGAAATGCTCACGGAGAGGTAAGTGGCAGGAAGGAATGCCATTGACACCACTGCTACTATTTTCATAGCGGCACTGTCATTTCGTGTTGCTTCTCCCATCCGGACCATTGTTTGACCATCACGCCCAGCTACCGAGTGATAAGCCTACGGTGTCATCAGCTACGGCCATGCTCGATTGCGTCAACTCAACAAAGGTACCAAAGTGATCTCGTTCTGAATTCTCTTTTCATTCGCTTGAGAGCGAGATCGCAAGTTCTGCAGCAAGTGCACTTGAAACTCCATGTGTTTCTGTGTCGATGGCGATTTTATCCTGCTTTCATCGGATTGGGTTTCCATCTGCAGGATACGCTTGTACTGGTCGTGCAGGGCAGTGACCGTGTGCACTGCCACATCCAGGGTTTCCACGGAGTGAATAGCATGCCTGGCGATCTCGTGCATTAGTGAATAGTCGGGCTCCGGTCTCCTTTGCTGGCAACGATCCTATGATCTCGGTCCGCTTAGCTCTCTGACTTGGTAGTTCAGGGTCAATGATCACACCTTCTCCAAGCGGCGGATATGGTCACGGATGCTCCAGATCGACTGATCATGGAGGTTGATAATCTCGTCGAACATCAAAACTTGGAAGAAGTAAGGATCGGAATGATCGATGGAGCCTTTGTACTGCTGCAGGGCAGATTGCAGTTGCATCTGGAATGCAGGGGGAGTATCGAAGCAAACGATGACAGTTTGACTGGGTGAGAACCATGTGGTGAGAAAGACCATCTCATACCACACATATCCATGGCTGGGCTTGATGTTCTGACTCGCATGTTTGATGAGCAGACGAAACCAAATACCTATGGATAGTATTAGCACGGTATGTTGAGTACAGGACCCTCTCACTTACCGTGGCCTTGGCCTTTGTTTTGATCATCCAAGTTCTTACACCAAAAGAAGCCGTTCGACCGTTGACAGACGGTTGAAAATAGACGCTCGGGAACCTTGAGATGGCAGGAGATCTCCTGGTAAACACTATCCCAGTTCATCTGAGGTGTCGAAGAAGCAAAGCTAACCCCAGAACAGGACTATCAGTGATCCTGTCCCTTCTGAACAATCGAGAAACTTACATGAAGCGAGCGGGCGACGACTGGTTTCTGCATTGACGTTATTAATATTCCCATCCATTTGTGTTGGCCACTCGCCGCAGGACTTCTTCCCAGCGCCCTTGAAAGCCCCGCCACACGCCAGTGTCTCGACCTGGAGTAGGTTGTAAGTAGAGTAATTGGAGTAAGCTTAGGATCTTAGATCGCACCTTGCTCAAGGACCCAGACACGAGCGTTGTTCATGCTGAAACAGAAACACCAGATACACTCGTACTCGGCTGGTCGCGCATAAGGCTTGACTGCTACTCGGGGTTTCCATCAATTATACCAGTCGCTTCAGTGACACTTGTAGCGTGAGAGCACTCAAAAAACGATTCCTGCTCTCGATTCCAGAGAAGAGCAACCGTAATTATGGGAAAGTTCACCGGCTGGTATGAAGATTCTGAGCGCGGCCAACCTTGCCGGGGGCTATTGCGATAATGGCGAGTCAGTCCATATATAGCACTTCTCTGCGAAACACACGGCCCATAGAGTAGGCCTGGTGTGGAAGAAAGCCGTAGGGGTAGGGTGACACAACCTTGCTGTGCCGTGCGCTGGGCGCCACTCCACTGCTCATAGCCCTTCGCCATCTTTGCGACGCTCGGCGCGGGGGCTTCTGGGCCGGCCGGTTGGGGCGTGCGGAGTGCCAAGGAGCCTTTAATGGAGCAACCGCACGTTTGCCCTCGGCCGGAACATAGGCCGTTATGGGCATAAAAAGATACCTACCACGTACATCAACGCCGCGGTGTCTCTTGGTGTAGTGGTAGCGTCTCAAACACCGTGCCGTACGGAGGTCGGTACAAGAACTAATGGGCCACCCTCACCAAAACCAAGCCCCACTACATCAAAACTCTTACAACTCGATGGTGTTTGGTCGTCCTCGGCCTTCTTGGTATAGGTTGTCGCCATGCAACCTGACGACCTCCTGGACGTGCTGGTAAACTCGTTCAATCCAGCGCTGAATCTGTTTTCGCTGGAGGTTCTCCCACTCCTCCTCCCACTTTCGGACAAGCTCATTGTAAATCTGCTTGTTCTGGAACTCTTCGTTCATCAGCACAAGGACCTTCAAAAGGCTGTGAACAAGCAGGCTCAAGCGGTGCAGAAGGCCAGTACGGAGTTTCTGCAAAGGGGAGGGATTCAACTTGGACTGAGCAGTTTGATGAAGAATCCGATTCCCAGGGGAATTGTAACATTGAGGGGTTTGAAGCTGGGGCACGCTCCAGCGCCTATTAGAGTGTAGCTGGAAAATGAGTTGGTAGGAATTTCCTTTGTGGAATAATCATCTACGGTCGCACAGAGGTGACGAAATAAATGGAACGCAGCAGTCATCGCCAGCGATGAGTGCTGCGCAATCATCCGTCACAAGGGTGATAAAGGTTGGATAACCTTTATCATGAGTCCGATGAAAAGGATACTGTATCACCATCATCATCATTGTGATGAAGATTAACCCATTCGTCATAAGGCTGATGAAGCGGTTACTGCTGAGCTATTCGATTTAGTTTGTCACTCACGTGGGAGGGCAGCCTCCTATGTCTGCGATGAAGGATATGTTTGGGGTACGGGAAATCTCTTGCATCAAACGATTCAACGAAGGCCGTTCTTCTGATTCGACTGTCAGTCGCATTTAGTAAGCTCTAGGAGTACTCCAAAGGCTCCACTCCGCCATGATTTATACGCTAGGATTGGAAAGATGATGATTGATGATCATGACGGGAGCTTAAAGACCGCAGATAAGAAACACAAAACATAAACCACAGAAACTAATGACATGATGGAGCACGCAAGGTCCATTTGCTCCTTTTCGAACAGTACAGAAAATGATAAATCAAAATGGTATGGGCAGAGCCAGCTGCCTGGATTCTTTTCGGCATACTGTAACCTCAAAGTGTGTAAGATACCTCAGAGAAGAGGAAGCCCACCTAGATACTTACTGAGCAAACTCAAGACAACGACAGTCTGCTTCCCGGGCCTTGGTCGACATTCTTCATGCATCAGTTCATCTTCAGAATCAACAGCACCATCCACTATCATCATCATCGTGGCCATTACCACCACCACAGCATCCGCCATCTCCGCAGCAATCCCCATCTCCACAGCAGTCACCACAGCAAACGCCATCGCCGCAACAATCGCCATCGTTGGTAGTCTCTGCATCAGCTGAGAAATTACCGTCACCCGCTGGTGATGTCGGGGTCGGGGTCGGGGGCTCTTCCGCTGGCATCGTGGTAATGGACGGTTCTTCAGTTGACGGTCTTGCGTCGACAGATCCCTCCGGAGAAACGGATCGCTTCGACGACGACGACGACGTCGAGGACCGGTTGTCCATCGAGACTGTCACGACGTTGACGTTACTTCCTTGGGTCGGAGCCTTTCCATAGCTGCCATGACCTTGGCTCAGTCTTTCTCGAACGAACGAGTGGCTATGTTGCTCCGACACCCGATGAACTGGCCTTTGATGAATCGACCGTGACTCTAGAGGAATTGACTCCTGGTGACATGGCTGCTGATGAACGGGTCTTTGATGAACCGGGTTTGGACGGACTGGCCTCCACTGAGCTGTTGCGGATGGAGCTTGTTGAGGATGGTGATGTCGGGTGTGGTGAGGAGCAGGTGATTGGGACGGCCGCTCATAAACCATGTTCGGAAGCAGCGCTTTCCGCGGTTGCTCCCCTCTTTGTCCCTGATTTGAACTTTTTCCCGGTTGCTCAAGCACCCTTGATCCAGCTTGCATAGGTGACCCAGCAGGACCCACACCTCGATAGGGCGATAGGTCGGAATGAGACCTCGCAGCGGCAAGTTGTCTTTCCATTGGTAGGTGAGCGCCGATATTTGTTCCATTCGGTGGTTGCGCCCAAGCTTGGCCTTGTGTCCAATACAGTGGTGGTGTTGGCATTGGTGGGTGAGCGGCGATATTTGTTGCATTTGGTAACTGCATCCAAGTTTGACCTTGCATCCCATATAATGATGGTAATGGTGCTGGCATCGGCGATCTGGCGGACTCTGGAGTCCTAGTCAAACTTGACGCTTGAACCGGGCCATGATGGTCAAGTTCTCTTTTCGGGATCCGATAAATAATCTCCCTAGCGTAACCAGCCGCCACCGCAGCGGCATACTCCTGCCACCGGTCATTCTTGTGTGAATCGCAATAATCACAGATCCCTCGAATAACAAGGCACGGGAAATTGTCCATCAATCCCGCTGCTTCCATCTCGAAACAGAGGATCCCGCCCAGTTCTTTCTGAAGTCGATCCCTCGTCGCTGCATCTGTCATGAGTTGGTTTCCCGATGCGATCGTTCCGTAGTGAACTTTTGGAGCCCTTGACGCCCGAGCCAGTCTGGTCACCGTTTGAGACGGTTCGCAGCGTTCACATCCCAAATCGCCTGGAACATGGGCGTAGCTTGCTTTGTAGAGTCGGTCATTATCGGCCCCTTGATAAATGTATTTCTCTTGAAGAAGCGGGTGTCTTTCAATCATATCGGACATGAATCTCTGGATGTTGTGCCCTTTCCGTTCGTGATAGGCCAAGGTGGTGGAGAGGGCGGTGAGGAGCACCTGGGGTGGTTTATTCAATGATCCCGTTTGAATGAGTCTGCCCCCGGTGATTGTCTTCCCGAAGTCATATTGCGCTACTCCTCCAAAAGTGTCTTTGGGGTGAGCAACTACCACGTCACCCAATCGAACATCATCTTTATTGCTTGGTACTCCACCACCAATACCCACCATGAGTCCGACCTTTATTGATTCGAAGCTTACTCGCATTTGCTGCGCCACGGTGGTTGCCGAGGTGGTTCCATAGACGCCCGCTGGAAGACAAGCAATGACCACATTGTGATTTCCAATCTTACCTAGCCGGTAGCCGTTGTGGTCCAGGGGGTTCTGGTGCCGGGGCATTCCATGCTCTTCATCAAGCGCAGCTTCAGCCGCCGTCATCTCTTTGGGAAGGGCACAGATCCATCCCACGGTATATTCCTTGTTGTCCAAGGGAGACTCTTTAAGAGACTCGTCGTCGACCATGGCCATCTTGCAAGTCGCCCGACCACGACAGTAAGTGCTGAAGCTCGTGCTAGTAATCGGTGGAGTAACCACGACTTTAGGAACCGCTAAGTTTGGCAGATAAAACCACGACAAGTTGAGGCGCCTATGATATTTGATCGGATATTGTCTAGGATGTTCGATCCTATATGAACCCCAATCAGTCAACAGAGCCTTGTACGTCCTTCAGATAACAGCGGAATTACTCACAAACTATGATATGATTGTGCTTTCGCCTCCGACAACTTCTAGCCTCGAGGTTGAGGATCACGCACTGATGGAGCAAAGGGCGTCAATGGGTAATGTTCAAAGGAAAGATATGGATCGGTTAAAACCTGCACCTTCTGATTATTACCCTTATATCCCAATCACAACTTCGTATTATAGAGACACGCCGTTTCTTTGAGGCTGAAACCAACATCTCGCCAGCCCTGCAGCCGTACCACGGCGTAAGAATAGAAGCCCAGACGTTCTGAGAACGCTGGTGCTGCACCACCCGTAGACATACCTGAAATATCTTGAATCTGTCGAGATGTGTGGCAACTACCCTCCTTCACCTAACCGCCTAGATTTATACTCAGCTCCGTTCTGCGCAGTTGGGGTTACCAGCAACCACTGTTTCCAGGCCGGTCTATTCCGATCATTGTCTGCTGCATGCGCCTAAAAACTCACATGCGGCGTGCATGAGGTTGGTGGGGAAGGTTTCTAAACATGTTTGTAAAACAAGGTTCCGGATGCCAGGGGAGGCGGCTTGCGATATCAGGATTGTGATAAGGCTGCAGAAAGCTCACATTTCCCGGCAGCGCGGCATGAGTTCCAGACATCCGTCTTCAGGCGGACGGGAGCCTTGGGCGGCTGGAGCCGCAAGGGCTCCCACAATGATGGGGTACCGAGCCTTCAGCCGTTCGATTGACTCCACTGTACGCCTTTTTCAGGTAGGCCCGGGAACGCCACCAACACGTCTCAGACGGGCTGTGGGGCATTGGGACCTCTGGGTGTCTGCCGTCTGTGCAAGGATCTCGACAGGTTTGACGCAGCGGCAACGGGCCGCATTCGGCGTCCGCATCCAGTAAGGTACCCGTTGATCTAGAAAGCATCGTTCTTGAAGTAGCCAAAGGTTCTTTGTTCTGGGAAGGATCTGATTATCATCGCAAATAATCAGAATCGGGCTAGGGCTCTTTCTTGTTGATGATATCATTCCAGTAAATAAGGATCGGATATTAAACCAGGTCTCCGTAAGGGGCATCAGGATAGTCCAACCAGGAGTTGTAGGAATTCAACAGCCAGGATCGTGAACGGTGTGACCGATATCTGAGCCCACGATGGCTCACAGGATTTCCGTAATGAATGCTCTAAGAGTCCTTAGAGATAGCAACCGTTATACCATCGCCCGGCAGTTGTAGCCGAACAGCACAGCCGTTCGTCCACATCAGGCGACGGCGCATATCGAAGGCTGTGTGGTGTTACAGTACATCAAAACTAGCCCGCTTTCGGACGAGGGATGATCCGTTATCTTGATATGGCCAGGAAGAGCCTCACTTTTACACGGCTGAACCCCGCAAACAGCTGAATCTCTTTAGTTGATCCGATCGAAACATACCGCAGGCTGACACGGCAAATTGTGGATTGACTAATCGGCTGCCACAGAAAACCGCCGATCGAATTTATATCGGTACCGGTTACTGCGAAGGATTCGCCGATAACGCTGAGCGACTTGTCCCATTGAAACATGCCGATCCGGAAAACTCCACCACAGGTTCGAAGTTCAAGGCTTCTTTCTCGAGAAAGAATGCTTGACCTTCACTTCTCAGTGGCCTTCTTCATTTGATTTCATCGGCGCCAGCTCAAACGATGCATGTTTAATGAGCGGGCACAATTTTCAGCTAGATTTCAGTTCAGCAGCCATCCCTATTAAGATTGAAGTGTATGGGGCGCTCGCTGGTTATATTTGAAGGATGGCTGTGCTGTTCCAGCCAAAGGCTACGATGCCGTAGGGATCGAAGACGTACCGAGACATCCTCCGTGAGTAGACCACGATGGGAGCATCAATCGGCGCCATCGACCTATCGATGTTTCGGCCGCTCCTGGCCACGAGGCAATGGCCATCGTCCCGGCCCAGCTGAGCATAACGAGGCTGGAAAGCATCTGGCCGAAGACGAATCAGTCTGGAACGGCATGTTCAAGGAGACTAAGGCAGCGGTCGAGTAGTACCGCAGCAAGCCCCTCACGTTATTTCTGTCTTCCGATCCTACCAGGGCCATCGGCATGACGACGCTATCGGCCTCCAAAGGAAAAAAATAAACCACACTCAACCACCCCGGTAGGCCGTTGGTTGACTGTGTTGGTGTTTGCGATGAAAATCCGTCATTCAAGAGCTGATGGTGACTTTGGACCTGACGGTCGCACTAAGAGGCGTTGAGGTTTCAGCGGCACGAACGATTTCAGCCTCGTTGACTCTGGGCCTGATCCTACCTTTCCCCTTTTTCCTTTTGCCATCCGTGTCGGCGTTTATATACCGTCAACAACGCCTGGTTTCGCTTCTCCTGCTCTTCATGCTGCATCTTCCTTGATCTCTTCCATTATTGACAAAGACGCGCTGCAATTGATCTTCCATACTCCAGACGACGCCATGGCGAAGAAGTCCGGCAGCAAGATTCAGTCCCTGGTGCGGCTGCTGCAGTTCTTGTCCTCTGTCATCATCCTTGGGATATGCTGCTACTTCCTTGTCATTCAGAACCGCCATAATCTCTACCAACCAAGTTATGTGAAGGTCGTTGGAGGGATTGCCGGCGCTTCCGTTCTCTGGACCGCCTTGGCCATGGGATTGACCCCCTTCTTCAGCGGCGTCACGGTCTTTTGCGCGCTGGCCGTGGTCTTGGATTCCATCTTCTTTGGTAGCTTGCTCGGTGCCGCCTGCTTGACTCGTCAGGGCCGTAGCTGCTCGGGTTCGGTCGACACGCCACTCGGATCCGGTGATGTGCGGACTCAAGCCGTCACCACTCAGCCTGGGAATGACCCGACGCTACCACCTTCAGGCTATCGTCCAAACTTGATGAACGCCTGCCGTCTTCTGATGACCGTTTTCATTGTGGCCATTATTCTCAGGTGAGTCCGTCTCGATCGTCACCAGAAAAGATGCTGTTGTTTGATCCTAACGAGCGTGTAGCGTCTTATTTCTCCTCATCGTCTTCTTGCAAATCTTGGCGGTGCGGAAAGGCCGCAAAGGAAGGGGTGGCGGATCATCGCGAACGAAACGACAATGGCATGGACGGCAGCGTCGCTGAAGGCTTTTTCTCGAGTGATTGGTCGCAACATTCAAGGTAGAGGCTTGACCCTTACACATTCAGATGGATAGGTCAGACGTCGGCTGCCACCAACCCATTCGATATTGAACCATGTGCTTGCGTTGCTGGTGTTGGAATGATCATGCTTTTTCATCTTGTCGCGTTTCGATTCTTGGTGGAATTTTTGCTCGAGGTGGAGGACGTTCAGCTCTGTATGGGTAGCATTGTAAGCATTCGACCGCTGTAATTCGTGATCTGGCAAAACTGTACCGCCTAAGATCCCCTGGCACGCGGATGACAAGATAAACGGGACAGCTCAACTGCAACTACCAGTGTGTGGTGAAGGTGCCTTCCCCAAAATTGTGTTGAAGCTATCTTCCCTTTGTAAGGACGATGACAAAAGTATCTTCACCACAAGCGTGATGCTGGAGGCGTCTTCCTTCACAAGTGTGAAGATGAAGGTATCTTCGCCATAAGTGTGGAGATGGAGGTATCTCCGCCATAAGCATGGCGATGAAGTTGTCATCGCCGTAAGCGCGACGACAGCCTTCATAAACGTGATGGAGTCGCCTTTTATTATCATGACCTTGAAGAAAGTGAGCAAGTACTGCATACTTAAGTAAGTATGCAGCGGTGACTGCTGGGCTGTCCCGTTTATTTTGTCACCTGCGGGCCTGGTAGGTTAAGGCACTGGGGCCATCGAGACCCGTTGACGAGAGTGTAAGGAGAATTCGATGAGCAGCACCAGCTGTCGACCATGGAGTCGATTGGCGTGTACTTTTTGAGGACAGATGTGCATCCAGCAAATGCATTCAGACCAGATCGATGCAAGCCATCATAAGAGCTTCACCTGCATATTCCGCTCTGGCGTGAGGGTGGAGTGTCCGACAACGAGGCTGACAGCCTCGTTATCAGAGATCTACCGGCCCCATATCCCAGTAGATCTCAGCCCCTTAAAACATGGCGAGGGCTTCGCCGAAATCGTCCGACTGGTGAAGAGCGCTCCACCGAACGTCAAGCTTGACCATCAGCTATCCATTTCAACGGTCTTCACCTTGTCCATCAGCGGCCAGAACTCACCATGTCTGACCAGCACGATCGATTCCCGCATCCTCGTATGGCCTCGTCTTTCCTGGCCAGGACGTTGGGATCTGACACGCGGACTCGGCCTGAGCATCGTCCTATGTGCCCACCTTGCGGCCCTTGCGCACGCATATCCAGCATCGGTCGCCTCCAACCCGTTCCCTCATGATCATCATGAGCAGCTGCTTGCCCGTGCGATTCCTCCTCCCGGCCGAAACAGCACGCTTCACCAAGAAATTCAGTGTTACCTCCTCCCCTACGGTTGGATCGGAATCATCTCGCATCTCCTCACCTACTGCCAGGTGATATACCTTGGCCTCCTTCGCAGTCCAATCACTTGGGGGCACTTGAGCTGTCGGCCGTTTGATTTCTTTCTCAACACGATAAGCTTGTTGGCCACGGTACCGTTTGCTATCTGGACTATCGTGCGCTGCCGGCAAAGTTCGGAACTGGCCCTGGTGTCCGTGTGGGTGACACTGTTGGTGATCACGCAAGGGTGTATGGCGATCCATGCCGCGGTGACGAACAAGGAGGAGGTCGGCGATCCATTTTGGTGGCTCGCGCTCTATGCCGTTGGAATCCTCATCGGCCTCCTGGGCATCATTGCCATCGTGGCCCAGCAGATCCGGGCTGGGGGCAAGGAAGCGCAAAACGTCAAGATCGTGACGGGAAGTTTTGGGGGGTTCCTTGGCCTGGTGCTAGTCGTTGGCTTGGTCATCTGGGCCTCGCGCGGGGGTTTCAAGGCCAAGTACGGGGCGACAGTGGCCATGGTGGTGGTGCCTACTCTTGGCCTCATCGCAGCCTTCTACAGCGATTTGGTGCTCGCTGCCGTCGTGAACCACTGGTCCGGAGCGCCTCACCGCTATCGAGCTGCGTACTGGATTTTCTTTAGCGCGAAGAGGTTTCCGTTGTTTTCTGTCTAAGTCAGGGCGAAAAGGGAGTCACATACCCTTCACTCTAAGATAAGAGCTAGCGTCGGTCAGTAATCGGTCACCGACACTGCCTTACTAGGGCCAAGCAGACGGCGTCACTCACAGATGACAAATCTTTCCCAACAGTTCGTCCTTGGCTTCGCTTTTCCACTTCCATTCTGTTTGCCTTGCATTCCTTACTGCTGCACTTGGCAGTCTCACCTCTTTCCATTGCGTCTCGCCGCCAGGTAATGTTCTGCAGATTGGGGGGGGGAGCTGGCGCGTGCAGCAGCCAACAGTGATGACCGTGGGCTGAATCGATGCTATGGGAATGACTCGCCAGGAGCCATCACCCAAGGTGACTCAGGTCGATGCTGGGGCTTCCAGGTGGGTAGATACATAGCTACACAATGTACGGATGTAGCCCATCGCAATTATGTTGACTGATTCCGGAAGGGATCATTTGAAACTGGCGCGCCGAGCAGAAATGAACCTTATTAAGCGCCAGCACTAGCGCCAACAGCATAATCAGCATCAACAGCGAGGTCAATCAGATCAGCAATAATGCCAGCGATGAGATTAGTGCATGGAATCACTTTTCCGGATTCATTAATCCACCGTATCCTGGAGGTGACGATGAGAGTAACCGGACAGTAACCGGTCACTATCCAAGTTTGCAACCGGTCTGAGTCGCATCGCGAACTGTCGGCTTACTTTTATCTGTTCACCTCAATCTCCGGGAT
>QQTW01002270.1_pt1 | contig 13874 bp, 16 predicted proteins | sample 1904831 | NCBI WGS metagenome assembly QQTW01 (sample SAMN09435610, study PRJNA476489) | Subsurface metagenome, whole genome shotgun sequencing project. | reverse complement strand
TAGTAAATAAAGTGGCAATTAATAATCCCAGTGCTAATAATGGTCTGGTTAACTTTTGCTGATCCCTTGTGCGGTTTTGGGGATTCGGAACCAGGGCAAAGAAAGGTTTATTATTAGTACCTTCTTGCAATAGAACTAGGAAGCGATCGCCAAAAGAATTTTCAATATTTTCTCGAATTTTTTTATAGGCTGCTGCTGCCTCTGTCCGCAGTTGTCCTCGACATATTACAGCTTGCGGTCGATATTCGATATTGTGGATATAGTAAATTGACCAAGGAAAGCAATTCCTTAGCTGGGCTTCTTCTTTTGGCTCAATTGGGCGTACTGGTGTAGTTTCTGGCGTTGCCTCAGCTGGTGTTTCTGCGGCCATAACACTTTGTTGTTTGGCGGTAGCTGAAGCATTTATTTCTCTGCGTCCCCACTGAATCAGCAGCCAATATAAAACAGGACAAACGATAAACGGGCCAATTGCTAATACTGTTGGTGGTGGCTCGTCCTGACCATTAATTGCCACCCACGCAGTCCAAATTAGCGCTGGTGTCATCAGTACCAACCACAAAACCCAGACGGGTGTTCGCGTCAATCCGGCGACACTACGCTGCACAATTAGATATGTGAATAATCCTAGGAGGAGGAGAAACCAGAAAAATGTCATGTTATTTTTAGCTTTTTGAGAGATGTTTATCACTTGACTGATGACTACCTAGTGTTAAAGATAAGCCACGATCGCAAAACTTATCTTTCACCATTAGCTTCACCACGCAAGCGCCATAACTTCTCAATCCTTATATTTTCAAGATTTGTACTCGCAAGCCAACTGTCCTCACTACCAGTTTTTCTCAAAAACCCTTGCAAAATCAACCAATACGTTCTCCCAAACTACCACAGGCGATTTGGAACAACATTTTTGCGTTTCCACCTAACCGAGATACTTTAGGAGGAACTGCTTACTTTATTGTAGAAAATGAAGCGAATATCCTGATCGATTGTCCAGCTTGGGACGAAGTTAACCAGAATTATCTCAATTCTGTTGGTGGTGTCAGATGGCTATTTCTCACCCACAGAGGCGCAATTGGTAAGGCGCGAGAAATTCAGCAAGCTTTTGGCTGTGAGATTTTGATTCAAGAGCAAGAAGCTTATCTACTGCCTGGACTAAGGGTGACAAGATTTAAGCAAGATTTTAACATTGGCAATCTCGCACAGGTAATTTGGACACCAGGTCATTCTCCGGGTTCTTCCTGCCTTTATTCTCCTAGAGAAGGCGGAGTGTTGTTTTCGGGTCGTCACATTTTGCCAAATCAAACGGGCGAACTCTTACCATTGCGTACAGCTAAAACTTTTCACTGGTTTCGACAGCTTCTGAGTATTCAGTTATTGCGCGATCGCTTTACACCAGAAACCCTCAATTATATATGCCCTGGAGCCAATACGGGATTCTTGCGCGGCAAACGCGCGATCGAAGATGCATATGAGCAATTAGCAAGGCTCGACTTAACAGCCTTACGGCAATCTAAACCAGTCCTTTAGAATAACGAATGACAAGGGAAAGGATGAAGTCTGAAGGTATGAATTTATCCTTTCCCTTCTACCCTTGAGCATAGCAGCATAGCTGCCTCCTATCTTTAGAACTGATCTGTTCCTTGGGAAGGATTTATAGCACCTGGTTGATTTCGGTAGAAGTTCTTAGCTTCATCATTTTGATAGATGCAATTAATTTCAGGTTGACTGTTTAGATCGCCCGTATAGCCAAATGTATTCATCCGATTTTTGCATTCCCGTACCTGTTCCGAGGACACTAGGTTTTTTTGCTCCAGAATTGTCCAGTTATTGGTTCGCAGGATGCATCCCGGTCTTAGACTAGGCTGTGCAACATAAACATTGAACGGGTTGAGGGACACAAACAGCCTAGCGTCCATCACCATCGCGCTGGCTCCATACTGAACGCAAATTTCAGCATTTGGTGCAAAGCGGTCAATGGTTTCACGTGAGGCGACGTTTTTTGGATCTAATGTTGTTGTCGTGCTAAAGGCAATGCCAATGCCAATGCCTAAAATCAACACTCCTGCCAACAGAGCAATAGAAGTGTAATTAAACGCAGCTTTAAAGCCAGAATCTTTAATAGGAGCTTTACTAGCGGTGGCAGTAGATCTTGTAGATTTACGTCTCATATTTGTTCAATTAATTTCCTCAACTTATTGGAGAGTTTTTATCACCTCTCCTTTTCTCAGTATGCCGATATTATGGCTCAGATGTCTTGACCTTGATAAAGAAGAAACGGGGACAAGGGGAAGTCAGTTGTCAGCAGTCACTTGATTCACTTGTCACTCGTAACTAGTTTAGCCACTAGCAACTCACCAATCATGCCCTTTTACCATGTAAATTAAAAATTATAAATATTGCTTGACTTGAAGAACGTGAATTCTCAACCTGGATCTCTACAACTAGGGAAAAACAGCAAACCCTCTGGGCTAAAAACACTTTTAGCAGATAGCTTAACTATACTTTGGGGTGATTGGCTGGAACTGCGCGTCCGCATTGCGCAAGTCGCCGCCTCTGGTTTGATATCGCCACTGATATATATTTTAGCTTTTGGCTTGGGTTTGGGTAGTTCGCTACCTAAGCCAGCTATTGGAGGTAATTATTTAGAGTTTATCTTGCCAGGAATGGTGGCGCTGTCGTCAATGACGATTAGCTTTGGTGGTACGACGTTTTCGATTTGTGGAGATCGCTTGTTTAGCCAAACCTTTGAGGAGTCACTTTTAGTACCCGTTCATCCCTTAGCATTATATCTTGGCAAAATGCTGGCTGGTGTAGTGCGGGGATTGATGACTTCTGGATCTGTGATTTTGGTAGCGGTGTTATTTACTGGCAAAATCTGGAGTTTTATCAACCCGTTGTTTCTATTGTTACTCGTGCTGAATTGCGCTGTATTTGCTGGGCTGGGGGTGATAGTGGGTTTGAATGTGCGATCGCTTGAAAGTGTGGGATTGTTCAATAACTTTCTCATCGTCCCCATGTCTTTCTTGGGTGCTACGTTCTTCGATCCAGCTACCCTACCAGTAGGATTAAAGGCGATCGTATATCTGCTACCACTTACTTATACCAGTATTGGACTACGTGCTGCTGCCTACTTGCCAGTATCTCAGTTTCCTTGGTACACGATACCAGTGTTGCTAGTAGTTGCGATCGCGTTTTCCCTCTGGGGTGCTTATATTTTCTCTCATCAACAAGACTAGCGATCGCACAATCAGCTAAATCATCAGTTTCCAATTGCGATTAGTTAAGCTAGTCAGGATATGGTCTTGCCACTGACCGTTAATCATGAGATAGTCACAGGCGTAACCTTCTACTACAAAACCGAGTCGCTTGAGTAGCTTACCACTGCGCTGATTGTGCGGTAAGTATGCAGCCATGATGCGGTGCAGATTCAATTGGGTAAACACATAAGCGATCGCGATCTTTAGTGCTTCACTCATGTAACCTTTACCCTGCCGATCTGCTGCTAAACTATAACCCAAAGTACAAGATTGAAATGCTCCGCGAATAAAATTGGTAAAGTTTATCGATCCCGCGATCGCTTTTGGGTTATCCTGACTAAACAGAAATAGCTTGAGAGAAGAGTCAGATTTAAAAGCTTGCCAACGTGCTTCTACCTCTTTGCACCAATAACTTTGTGTATAAAAATCATCGCCTTTTTTCGGCTCAAACGGTGCAAGATGTAGTTTGTTTTGAGTGTAGTAATCTAAAATAGCTGGAACATCCGAGCGATCGGCAAGACGGATGATAGTTCTAGTACTTGCAAGTTGCGGTGCAGCTTTTACCATTTAATCGCGGCGATCGATCTAAACAAGTTTCACAAGTAAGGAATAGTACCTTAAATATATGTTTGCTGATGGCAATTTTATCTCAATTGCCACGCTCCTACTTTCATTTAGTACTTTAACTACCGATCCCACCGACGGAAACTATTATGCTGGTGCTGATTATTGCTGTGCTTACTGTTATCTCAGGTTCAGCCCTATGTTCAAGCGTAGAAGCTGCTTTATTTTCAGTTTCTACACTCAGAGTTCGACAGTTAGCCCAGTCAAAGAACCCAGCCCCAGTAGCACTACTGGCGATTCGGGAACATATGAATCGACCAATTGCGACGATTGTGATCCTCAACAATATTTTTAACATTGTGGGCAGTATTGCGATCGCGCGAATTGCTGAAAATATACTTGGAGATACATTTTTAGGTATATTTTCAGGATTTTTGACCTTTCTAATTATTATTTTTGGTGAAATCATTCCCAAAACTCTTGGCGAACGCTACGCAGAGAAATTAGCCCTACTCGCCGCTTTACCTGTAACCGCACTTACCTTTGTGTTCACACCTTTAGTATTAATTGTGGAACAGGCGACAGCACCTTTTACTAAAGGTAAAAAACGCCCAACAACTAACGAAACTGAAATCAAGTTATTGGCAAAAATAGGGTTTCAAGAGGGAATTATTGAAGGTGATGAAGCTGAAATGATCCAGCTAGTGTTTATGCTGAATGATTTAACAGCATCTGACCTAATGACACCCAGAACAGCAATAACTTATTTACATGGTGATTCCACTCTTGCTGATAGCAAAAAAGAGATTATTAGCTCACAACACACACGAATTATTGTTGTAAAAGAATCTCTTGAGCAAGTAATTGGATTCGCCTTAAAAGATGTATTGTTAACAGCAATGGTTGAAGGAAAGCCAGAACAAAAAGTTTCAACTCTAACTCGTAAAGTGCGTTTTGTTCCTGAAACAATTCGAGCAGATCAACTGCTTAAATCATTCCAGAGAAGCCGCGAACATCTGGTAGTAGTGGTGGATGAATATGGAGTAACTTCTGGTGTAGTCACCCTAGAGGATGTACTAGAGGTGTTAACTGGAGAGATTGTAGACGAAACCGATCGCATTATCGACCTGCAAGCAATGGCACGTAAAAAGCTGCAAAGAATGTTACAAATTAAGGGTTTTGGTAAGTAGAGAGGGGCTAGGGGCGCTTTTGCTAGGGGTAAGTTAATTACGAATTATATGGTGCGCTGCCTCAAAATCAATCAGTGGCCCTGCTGGAACAATCTGCGTCGGGTTGAGTTGGGGTAAACCCACATAGTACAATCGTTTAATATGATCGATGTTGCATACTTCCTTAACTCCTGGTTGCTGATAGAGATCCTTCAGGTAATTCCAGAGATTGGGATAGTCAATAATTCGGCGCAAATTACATTTAAATAATCCATAGTAAGCGACATCGAAGCGTAAAAGTGTAGTAAACATACACCAATCTGCTTCTGTAATTACATCGTCACACAAATATTTCTGTTTCTCCAGTACCTTTTCCCAATAATCCAAAGCTTGGAATAACTCTGTCACTGCTGACTCATAAGCTGCTTGAGAATTAGCAAATCCTGCCCGATAAACCCCATTATTAATAGGTTGATACATTTTATCGATTGTTTCATCAATTACTAGCTGCAAATCCGGCGGATAAAAATTTAAATTGGAATTTGCCAAAGTATAAAACTCAGTATCAAACATCCGAATAATCTGACGTGATTCATTATTAACAATCGTGCTAGTCAGCTTATCCCAAAGAACAGGAATAGTAACGCGGCCAGTATAATTCGGATTAGCTTTCAGATAAACTTCCCTGAGATACCGAGCATCATTTACAGAATCAGGAAGACAACCTGAATAATCAGAAAACATCCATCCATCTTCACTAATTACCGGATCGACAATTGAAAGAGAAATTACCTCCTCAAGCCCCTTTAACTTCCACATAATCGCGGTACGATGCGCCCAAGGACAGCCCAAAGAAACATAGAGATGATAACGCCCCACCTCGACTTTAAACCTACTAGAACCATCCGCAGTAATGCGATCGCGAAACTGCGTAGGCATTCGATTAAACTTTCCTTGAGCATCCCTCTCAGTCCACTCCTTAACCCACTTCCCATCAACCAACATCCCTAAAGTCATAACTATTCATCCTCTTACTCTTTCTTCGCGTCCTTTGTGTCTAACGGCAACGCTATCGCCTACGGCTCCGGCGGTTCGTTTTACATCCTATATCTCTCCAACTCCCGCGCCAAATTCAACGGTGCAACAATCGCTTGATGCTCCATCTCACCCCACTCCTTGCTAGGAACTCGCCACATAATTTCAAACTCAAGCCCATCCGGATCTTCCCCATACACCGACTTACTTACCCCACGATCGCTAGCACCCCGAAAGTAACTTTTTTCGTGCAACACTTCAGCAGCTTTTGCTAAATCTTCAATCGTCTTCACTTCCCAAGCCAAATGGTATAAACCAATCGTCCCTGGTGTTGGTGTGGGAGCATGAGAACCCAGCGCCACTAATCCCAGATCGTGATGATTTGTAGAACCTGCCGCTCTTAGAAAAGCCATCGTCCCATGCATACGAGCAACTTCTTCAAAACCAAAGATTGACTTATAAAACTCAACTGAACGCTCTAAATTCCTTACATATAAAACAACATGATTTAAACCTGTAACCGAAATCATGGTCGTATCCTCCAATTCGGAAATAAATTACATTTGGTCGTGCAACAAATTTTTCTAGTTGCTAGGCTTAGCTTAAGAACTAGGTTTAAGAGGTTCTACCTCGTTAGGTGCAAGATGTGCGTTAACAAATTTGTTTTTTGTCTAAGTAATGTTTTTGCTTCGATTGTCTATACACAAACTAAAAGATAGAATTGCCCCTACACAAGTTATCTAAGTTCTGGTTTAACTGTTGTGAGTTAAGCCTTGGGCTGAATTACTTTTGCCTAACTTAGATGTCGCTGCTGAATTTAAGGGTAGGATGAGACGAAAGGGGCGATCGCAAAAGAAATAACCCCATAGCCAATTAGTCAAAACAACTAAACGGTTGCGAAAACCGAGCAAGTTGACTAAGTGTATAACCAACCATAGAATCCAAGCTGGAAAGCCTGTTAGTGTTAACTTCCCGGCGTGAAGCACCGCGCTATGCCGTCCAATAATTACCATTGTTCCCTTGTGTTGATAGCGCCAGGGTAGCGGATTTCGCCCCTCAATTTGCTGCGTGATGTTATGCGCCACTGACTTCGCCTGGAGGATCGCCACAGGTGCAAGCATGGGTAAAGTTACGCCATCTTGTTTCACCGAGGCTAAATCTCCGATCGCATATACCTGCGGATGTGCGGGTACTTGTAAAGTAGGCAAGACAGCCACGCGATCGTTGTTTGTGGGTAATTCCCCTAGATTGGACAAAGAATTGCCCCGCACTCCTGCTGTCCAAACTACAGTATCCGTCGCTATAATCCCATCTTGCAGATGCACTGCTTCTTTTGTAACTTCTCTAACTCGTGCTTGCAGATACACCTCAACCCCTTTCTTTCGTAGCTGCGTCTTAGCATAAGTGCGTAGACGCTTTGGCAGATCCGGAAGTAGATAGTCTCCCGCTTGCAATAGCACCAAACGCACTTTGCCCAAATTCAATCTTGAATAATCCTTAACTAGATTTCCATAGATCAGTTCAGCCAAAGCCCCTGCTAGTTCCACTCCTGTAGCACCACCACCGACAATAGTGAATGTTAGTAGAGAGCGACGGCGCGATTCATTGGGTTCCTGTGCTGCTTGCTCGAAACAATGGATAATGTGATTGCGTAGAGCGATCGCCTCCTCCAGCGTTTTTAATGGAAAGGCATACTCAGCTGCTCCAGCTACTCCAAAGAATTTAGGAGCGCTACCTGTAGCTAGGATGAGGAAATCATAGGGAATCAGGCAGTTGTCTGTTTCCACAAATTTGCTCTCCAAGTCAATTTGCTTCACCTGGGCGATCGCAAACTGAACGTTGGGCAGTTTCCGCAGCCATCTGCGTACTGGATAGACAATCTGCTCCGGTTCTAGTTCAGCGGCTGCTACCATGTGGAGTAGAGGTAGGAAGGTGTGGTAGTTGTTACGGCTCAAAAGCAGCACCTCAACCGGAGAACCAGAGAAGGCACGAGCCGCCCGTAATCCACCGAAACCCGCTCCCACAATTACTACCCGCTGACGTTTAAGGGCTGTCATTTGTCCTTTGTCCTTTGTGCTTAAACCAATGACTAATGACGACGATTACGAAAAAATCTGCAATGCACGACGCGCATTAGCTTAGCTTTGACTACAATTGTGGCAGATCGGAAATTTCTACTTTTTGGGGCGACTCCAATTCTAGGACAAATGGCCCAAAGCTAGTACCTTTGTGAGAACCATCACAATAAGGCACGTTCTTACTACGACCGCAAGAACAAAGATAATATGTGCCAGCATCCAAAGCGATCGCAAAAGTTTGTTCGCTCATAGAGTTACTCCTGTTTTTGTTTGTGTTTAAATTGTCTTAATGCGTACTTTATCACATGATATTAGTTCGCGTGTAAACAGTCTCAACGAAAATTTTTTAGAACAAGTTTTTAATCTTTTCTAGAGCAACTCGGATCTCTTCCAACTCTTGCCGCTCCAGCCGCTCAAATCGCTGCTTGAGATGGGCGATATGGGCGGGGAAGGTTTCTTGAAAAACCCGCTCTCCTTCTGGTGTCAGCACGGCGATAAAGCTACGCCTGTCTTCTGGTGGTACTTCCCGTCGCACCAAGCCTTTTTTCTCCAAACGGTCAATTATTCCGGTTAACTCGCCTTTGGTAGTGAGGGTTTTTTCTGCTAGTTGTTTAAAAGTCATGCCTGGAGTATTTCCCAAGGTTGCCACAGCATCAAATTGGGATGATGTCAAGCCTAGTTGACGAATGTCTGCATCCGAGTAACTTCTAAAAGCTTGATAAGCGCGAACTAATTCGCGCACTACTGGCATAAATGGCTCTTTTGCTGCTGCCCCGGTTGATAACTTTTCTTCAGGTTGTGCTTGCTTGTTTTTAGCTGTTTTCACTTAAGGCTTGTTTAGCTGATTCTCTGCTTCTAAAATAGTTTTAACACGAACAAGCTCAATTAGTCCTTCTCGCACTGTTATACCAGGTTGGCGAGGGATGCAGAGCATCCCATCCCTTCGTTACTAGGCGCTAGCTGAGTAACGAGTTGAAAAGAGGCTCTGCCTCTGTAAAAAAACGAGTAAAAAAATTAATATGTTAATGATGATTTTCTTGTAAATCTTGAAGATAAACGATCGCCGCCTCTAATTTAGAAGAGTAATTTTCGGCAAATTTTTCAAACCATAAACCTTCAGTTGATAAGGGTTCTAGTTTTTTTAGCCAAGCGATCGCCTGTCGCTGTAATGCTTCTAATTCTTGCTGCTTGAGTTTTTGCTTTCTCAATTCCTCAGCTTTGAGTTGTTCTTGTCTAAGTTGCTCTTCAGCACGATCTCGATCTTCATAATCTGCTTTAATATCGCTTAAGAGGCTATTTAAAGGTGCTTCATTTTTTTGAGCTTTTGGGATCTGTTGCTGTTTGATTTGCACAGGCTCAACTTCTAACTCGCTTAACAGGCTATCGAGAGAAGATTCTTTTTGAGGTGGCGGCTGATTGATGGGTTGAACTGGTATTTGTTGCTTTTTCAGATGTTCGGGCGGATTTGATTCCTGATACTCAGCTTTGATTTGAGCTAACAGCTTATCAATCGAGTCCATTCTTTCTAGGCTTTTACGATCGTAAAACCATCATATCTAGTCGTTAATGGCGTTGAGTAGTACTTCAGACAAACTGTAATCTTCCATATCGTCGATAGTGATTGTGTCGCAGATATCAAACTTGGCTCCAGCGCCTTGCAACTCATCATCCAGAATCTTGAGAAACTTTGTTGCTTGAGAATCTGCACCGACTTGAATGAATGAAATTGCTAATTCCTCATCTCGATCCATGCGGCGAGAAGCTTCAATAATCACCTTCATTACCGCTTTGCGATCGTCTGGTTCCCCATCTGTTACTACTAAAATTGTCTCACCGTTTGGTTTGGTTTGACCTGCGGCTTTACGTTCAAAGTAGTTATCTGTAGCGTGTTTTAATACCGCTGCTAAGTCAGTGCTACCAGAAGGATCGTTCTCGCGGAAAATTTGTGTAACTTTACTTCCCGTTACATTTTCGTAGCGTTTAAACCGACCTGAAAATAAATAAATCGTAATACCATCTGGATCAAACTGTTCGCATTTACTAGCCAACGCGAGGGTAGATTCTTGTGCTGCTAACCATCTGCTTCTACCACCTTTTTGATCTGGGGTAGCCATGCTGCCACTTTTATCAATGATTAAGGTGTAATCACGATTTTCTAGCACTATTAGTGTCTCCTGTGTGAGCGATCGCGCGTTCAGTCATTAATAGCGTTCATTAGTACGTCTGCCAGACTCATATCTTCTAAGTCATCTAAGGTGACTGTATCGCATATATCAAACTTAGCACCGACACCTTGCAGTTGATCGTCTAAAGCTTTGAGAAATTTTGTCGCCTGCGCATCTGAACCGACTTGAATCATCGTAATCGCCAGTTCTTCGTCTCGTTCCATCTGGCGCGTTGCAGTGATGATAACTTCAAATACGGCGCGGCGATCATCTGGTTCCCCATCTGTTATTACTAAAATTGTCTCGCCATTTGGCTTAGTTTGACCAGCCGCTTTGCGTTGGAAATAGTTATTCACAGCATCCTGAAGTACCGCAGCGAGATTAGTTGTACCAGCAGGATCGTTTTCTTGAAAGATTTGGGCGACTTTAGCAGAAGTTACATCATCGTAGCGTTTAAATTTACCGGAAAATAAATATACAGTAATCCCGTCTGGATCGAACTGTTCGCACTTTCTCGCCAGCGCCAGAGTAGACTCTTGAGCTATATCCCATCTACTTTTACCGCCCTGTTGGTCAGGAGTGGACATACTGCCGCTTTTGTCAAGGATTAGGGTATAGTCACGCTCTTTCATACAATAACTCTCCAATGTCTGCTTTTGGGTATAGTCTAGCTTGGATATTCGGTAGTCAGCTGCTTAAATAGGGTGGGCAATGCCCATACTACTCAAAAAAAGCAGCGGGTGAAATGTGAAAAAATTCAGCAAGTTTGCGAATATGAGTTGTTGTGAGTTGGCGTTGACCGCTGAGTACTTCGGATACGATAGACTCTGTTTTGAAAATAGGAACTAGATCTTTCTGTCGCAAATCTAATTCAACTAGTAAGGCTTTAAGTAGCTCTACACCGTGAATATCGGGTATGGGCTGATGTTTTTGTTCGTACTCGTAGACTAGAGTACCTAAAACATTGATATAGTCTTGTTCGTCTGTTGTTAGCTCAGCGCGATCGATCAGTGAATCAATTACTTCTTGAGTAGCAAGCAATTGTTCTTCTCTTGCGATCGCACTGTTTTTTCCAGGTTGCTGTGTCATATTTTGCAACGGTGAGTATGTGGCGAATCTCAAGCAGGCTTAAGCTTAGGCGATCGCGCATAAAAAAATCCCCCCAGATAATCTGAGGGAGTTTAACCATGCTTAACTGAAGGATTAAGCAGGATTAGCTTGCATTCTTTTTTGAAGTAGTTGGAGAATTGCGGCTTTTTCCAAAATACCTATTAGTACTCCATTCTCACGCACTACAGGTAAAGCCGATCCGTGTTGTTGTTCTAGTACCATTGCAGCTTCAAGCAATGATTGATTCGATCGCACGACAGCTGATGTTTCGATTGGTTGCATCAAGTCTTTAACTTGAGTTTCCGTCCACATTGTAGTAGAAACTTTACGCACATCATCTAGTGCGATCGCTCCTACCAATTGTCCGGCATCATCCACAACCAAGAATCTACGCCACTGATTATTACCTAATATCGATGTATCAGCAAAGTCTCTCAAGGATAAACTTGCAGAAACTACAGGGCTATCAGGCGTGACAGCATCTGCCACTGTTAAATTGTTGAGTCTTTCTTGCACTGTAGCAGAAGAAGCAGCGCGATCGGCGTTTTGTAGTAAGAACCAACCGATCAACAAATTCCAGAAGTTACCAAAACTGCCGTATGTTAGTAGAGGAATTAATCCGCTGGCAATCGCTACCCAACCGATCAATTGTCCTACACGGCTAGCAAAGACAACGCCTTTATAAGGATTACCCGTAATTTTCCAAACTAAGGCTTTGAGGATATTTCCACCATCGAGCGGTAAACCAGGAATGAGGTTATACGCAGCCAAAGCTAAGTTGATATATGCCAGGGTTCCCAGAAGTACAGCCAAGGGTGCAGCGAGGGGGATGGCGGTATTAATTGCTGTGAAGATACCGAATAGCAATATACTGACAAGCGGGCCTGCGATCGCTACCCAAAATGCTTCAGCCGGGGTTTTTGACTCTTTTTCCAAAGTAGCAAGGCCACCGAACAGAAACAGCGTAATCGATTTTACTGAAATTCCTTGCTTAATAGCGACAAAGCTGTGTCCCAGTTCGTGCGCTAGAACCGAAGCAAATAACAGTAACGCTGTAACTAGTCCCAGCAGTAAAGGTAATCCATCACCCAAGGCTGGAAATTGCGCGGCTAATCCACTAGCATAACTCCAGGTTACTAAACCCAGAATCAAAAACCAAGATGGAGTTACATAAAAGGGAATTCCAAACAGGTTCCCTACCCGAATATTGCCGTTCATATAGGCAACCTCTGCTCTCAGCGTGTTTATGAGGTTTCATTTCACCTCTGTATGTGTCTATCGTAACGAAATGTAAACAGCTTTTTAATCTTTCAGTTAGCGTAATGCCCGTCTGTTACAGTTCGGCTAACAAGAATAGGATGAAGTATGAAGTGTGAAGGATGAAGAATAAATTAATTACTAATCTAACCACTCACCACTTGCCAGTACGGGCCCCGCTGTGCGCCCCTACCCACTCGCCACTCGCCACTCACTTTTCACACTTCATACTTCATATATGGTACTTTTAGACGAACACTCATCTGAGACTGACAGATCGGCATTTCATTCTTTTCTGCACGACTTGTATCTTAAATACAAGCCAATGCGCGATGGTAAAATAGCGAGCTACATCCCGGAACTGGCAAAAGTCAACCCAGACTTATTCAGCATCTGTGTAATTACAGTCGATGGTCAAGTTTACGAGGTTGGGGATTACGATCGCCTATTTACGATTCAGTCGATTTCAAAGGTGTTTGTATATGGGATGGTACTTGAGGATCGCGGGCGCGATTATGTTTTAACTAGGGTAGGTGTAGAACCTACGGGGGATGCATTCAACGCCATTGTCTTGGATGAAAAATCCAAGCGTCCCTACAACCCGATGGTTAATGCAGGGGCGATCGCAACCACAAGTTTAATCAAAGGATCTGGCCCCACCGAACGACTGAACCGATTGCTAGAACACTTCCAGCGATACATCGGTCGTGATATTTTCGTTGATATTTCAGTCTTTATGTCAGAGCGCACTACTGGACATCGTAATCGCGCGATGGCATATTTGATGCGCAATTTTGGCATGATTGATGACAAAATTGACGAAGCCCTGGATCTATATTTTCAGCAATGTTCGCTCCTGGTTAGTTGCCATGACTTGGCACTGATGGCTGCTACTCTTGCCAATAGAGGTATTAATCCGATTACGGGAGTGCAGGCGGTTGAAACTCGTTATGTCAAAGATATATTGAGTGTGATGTATACCTGCGGGATGTACAACTTTGCAGGTGAGTGGGTTTATAAAGTCGGTTTGCCGGCCAAAAGCGGTGTTTGTGGTGGTATTCTCGTCGTTGTGCCGAATCAGGGAGGGATCGCAGTGTTTTCACCTCCACTGGATGAGAATGGTAACAGCGTCAGAGGAATCAAGGTGTGTGAAGAACTTTCGCAACAGTTCGGGTTGCACCTGTTTGAGTGTTCGATAGGTAAAGGAATAATTCCTAATTCGTAATTAAGAACTCGCTT
>QQTW01002269.1_pt1 | contig 13879 bp, 6 predicted proteins | sample 1904831 | NCBI WGS metagenome assembly QQTW01 (sample SAMN09435610, study PRJNA476489) | Subsurface metagenome, whole genome shotgun sequencing project. | reverse complement strand
GAACAACGTTTCAGGACGTCTAGAATGTTGGTTTCTTTATCCTAATCATAACTCTAATCAGGGGGGTGTGTAACAATGTTGACGAAGATAGCTAACCATGCTTTTATCGGCTAGCTGGTCTAGCTCTTAGCTGTTAGGTAGTGATTGATGAGTTGCCAAACGGGGATGCTGACTTGGTTGAGGGTTTCCAGGCACTAGAACCAGTAGATCCTAACATAGAAAGTCTTTGCTGAGTGGGTTTAACTTGAACAAAGGCAAATAAAAGCAAACAGAGTAGCGTTTAAACTTTATTTGCTAGCCAACTCATGACACCATCAAAAATACAATCTTGACACCAATTTCATCCTGGACGGTCAGCTCTTTGAGGATGCTCCCCGGTCGGATCAACCAACAGCTATGGCAAAAGAAAAATAAGCCCAAGTTTTAAAGCAAGTCAAGAGGAACTGTTACGATCAAGAGATGTCAACGTATGATCTTGTAGCTGAATTTCTTGTCTCTGCTCGAACAATCTACTGCATTCTGTACAAAAACAACATACGTAAGTCAAAACCATAATGGAAACCTGGTCTTACACTCGCTCTGAAGGCTGTTAGTCTTTAATTTGCCTTAGATCATAAAGACTGAACTCCTGAGGATTGGAAGAATGTCATTCGGTTAGATGAAACGTTGGTAATGCTTGCGCATTGTCAAGGTGGAACTCGAGTTTGGAGAGCTATCATGAGCTGGCTAGCGAACAAAGCTTGAATGCTACTTCGTTTGTCTTTGTTCAGGTCAAACTCACCCAGCAAAGACTCTTTATGCTAGGATCTACCGGTTCTAATGCCTGGAAATCCTCAACTAGGTCAGCATCCCCGTCTGGCAACTCATCACTTGCTACCTAGCAGCCAAGAGCTAGACCAGCTAGCCAATAAAATCATGGCTAGCTATCTTCGTTAACTTTGTTACACATCCCCCTGATTAGAGTTATGATTAGGATAAAGAAACCAACATTCTAGACGTCCTGAAACGTTGTTCTTTCTTGGCAGAAGTCATAGTTTGCCCTATTGGTATGACATGCTTGGGTTGAGTTTGCCAATCAGCTAAGGACATTTACTTTGTTTGCTTTGTCTGATGTAAGGCATTGACTGCGTCGTTACTGTTTAGCGGGCCTATGGGCGGCAAGTCTTCTTCGAGAGATTTCAGGGTTCACAAGTCAAAAACAAAGTAAACGAAGTAAACGAAGTAAAGCTAGCAGCAGTGAACGAAGCAAACAAATTGTCAACCTTATTGCCCAGTAGTCAAAGGTAGGTTCTGGCTACTGAATGAGTTCAAAGTTGAGCTCTCTGGACAACACCAAAGTAGCCCTTATATACACATCTGAGGCGTGAGCCATGCTATGCTTCTTTACCATCCTGACGAAGTAAACGAAGCAGCCTTGCCACCTATGACATATAAGAATCATCTGCTTTGTCCTCTTGCTTTGGCCCTTGGCTTTCCCATGACCTTGGTATTGTCTTTGAAGAGCCTTCCTTCAAAATCAGAAGCTTTTTAACTAGCATCTGAAGACTCCAAGCTCAAAACAAACTAACGAAGTACACAAAGTAGGAGTGGAACATCTTCCTACTAGCTAGGAGCCAGGAATGCCTCAAAGCTTGGCAGCTCTTTGACTGGCTGATATCGACCTCGTAATAATCATTAGTTGAAGACAAGAGTCTGGAACAAAGTTTTCATGTCAAAGGATAGCTTAGTCTTGTCAGACAAAGCAAACAAAATAGATGTCTTTAGCTGATTGGCAGACTCAACCACGGCACACCATACCAATGGAGCAAACCACGACTCTTGCCAAGAAAGAGCAACGTTCCAAGACGTTTAGAATATTGGTCTTTTCATCCTGACCATAGCTCTGGCCAGGGGGATGTCTAACGAAGTTGACGAAGCAACTAGCCAAGGTGTGATTGGCTAGCTGACGTAGCTCTTGATTGCTAGGCAACAAGTGACAAGTTGACGGATGGGGATTCTAATTCGACCAAAAGTTCCCAGCCACTAGAACCAGTAGATCCTAGCATAGAGAGTCTTTGCTGAGTAGGTTTGGCCTGAACAAAAGCAAACAAAGTAGCGTTCAAGCTTTGTTTGCTAGCCAGCTCATGACAATGGGCTTGCTTGGAGATGTCAACCTCAATATCAATTATGATCGTGCCTTAAGCCTTTCTCCGTCAAGCGGCGCTGGAGGTGCTGGTGTGGGTGCTAGTGGATTTGATTATGGTGCTGCCAAATAGCGACGTAATATCGTCTTTTTTTTATTCTTCTTCTTTGTAGTTTTTTAATTAAAATAACATTGTTCTCCTTCTGCTTGTTGTCTAGGGACCTTTCGCATGCTCGCTGCTCTTGTATACATCATAGATTGCAAGATTATAGTATATATAAATGTCCAATTGATGTAGCCTTGCGTCCACCGGGCTCACTTGCTGTGTACCGTACGCTAGCATTGCATGTTCTTCTAATAGACACATCAAAAAGAGGTTTATTATCTCTGCCTTTGTGACTTCTTTTGCAATCACCCTTCAGTCATTGCGTAATCATTGTGTAGTGCCTTATCAAGGTTTCTCTGATGGAATCCTGCTATGGGCTTATCACAGCTCAAGCTATTTAGCGGTAGCCACTCGTTGTACATGTTGGAGTATCTCTTCCACTATACTTTGTAGACAAGCCTTTTACCTCTCTACTTGCTGTCAAAGATCTCTTTGACCTTGTACTCCAGCTCCTCATCAATAATCAAGGAGGAGGCTCTATAGGTTTTTTACCTGGCTAGCCAACTGTAAGGTGTCGACTGCGTTGTTACTGCTTAGCGAGCTTGTAGGCGGCAAGTTTTCCTTGAGAGATTTCAAGGGTCAAAGGCCGTATATGAAGTAAACAAAATAAAGCTAGCAGCAATGGACGAAGCAAACAAAATGTCAACTTTATTGCCCAGTAGTCAAAGGTAGGCTCTGGTTACTGAATAAGTTCAAAGCTAGGCTTTCTGAACAACGCCAAAGCAGCTTTTATATACACATCTGAAGCTTGAGCTATGCTATGCCTTTTTACTGTCCTGACGAAGTAAACGAAGCAACCTTGCCACCTATAACATAAAAGAATCATCTGCTCTGTCCTTTTGCTTCGGCCCTTGGCTTTCTCATGACCTTGGTATTGTCTTTGAAGAGCCTTCCTTCAAAATCAGAAGCTTCTTAACTAGCATCTGAAGACTCCAAGCTCAAAACAAACTAACGAAGTAGACAAAGTAAGAGTGGAACATCTTCCTACTAGCTAAGAGCCAGGAATGCCTCAAAGCTTGGCAGCTCTTGAACTGGCTGATATCGACCTCGTGATAATCATTAGTTGAAGACAAGAGTCTGGAACAAAGTTTTCATGTCAAAGGATAGCTTAGTCTTGTCAGACAAAGCAAACAAAATAGATGTCTTTAGCTGATTGGCAGACTCAACCAAGGCAAATCATGCCAATGGGGCAAACCATAACTCCTGCCAAAAAAGAACAACATTCTAGGACGTCTAGAATATTGGTTCTTCTATCTTGACTATAGCTCTGACCACGAAAGTGTGTAACAAAGTTGCCCAAGATAGCTAGCCATGATTTTATTCTCTAGCTGGTGTAGCTCTTGGCTGCTAAGTAGCGAGTGATGAGTTGCCAAATAGGGATGCTGACCCTGTTGAGGGTTTCCAGGTACTAGAACCAGTAGATCTTAGCACAGAAGGTGTTTGCTCAGTGGATTTGGCCTGAACAAAGGTAAACAAAAGCAAATGAAGTAGCGTTCGGGCTTTGTTTGCTAGCCAGCTCATAACACGTACATTTCTAAACAGTGAGCATGATATTGGTATGTAATTCTTTGAGAAGTCAAAAATGGGCAATTATTGCTGCTTCCTCAAGAAATTTATCATCTGCAGCTGTAGTTTTGCAAAAGCCACTTTGAAGGTTAGACTTTTGGCCTTGTTCAATTTGTTCTGGGCCCTTCTGAATGATCTTTGACACAATAGTCTTGGGTAGCCCCATATGACAGGCAATAGCCCTTGCAGCTTCTCCAGCAGCTGCTGCTCTAAAAATTTGGTTTCTTCGTGCTTCTGTAAACTCTTTTTTCTCAAATGTTTTTGTGTGTTGGGGGATGGATATTGTCGAGGCATTGGACGTGTGTTGTTGTTTGTTGTTGTGGTCTTTCGATTGATGAAACTAACACTATATCTAGGACCCCCTGTCCCAACACTCTTGTCGCGGCACTGTACTGTATTTTGTAAGGGAGGTACCCGCCACTAGCTTCAGCCCTAGCGCTAGCTTCAGCCCTAGCGCTAGCGGGATTTTCCTCCGTCTTGTGTATGACGGCATCTTCCTCGCTTTCATCGCCATCTTGATGATGAAGACGGTGCTTGAGACATTCGACGATAGACTGTCCAGGCGTAACGTTACCCGCTGCCACTTACTCAGCCACTGATATCGTCGGCAGGATCCTCTCACGCGGGTGAGCAAAAAAACGAACAGCTCAACAGTGACCGCCATGGAACCAAGTGCGCAATTATCATCATTGTAAGGGCAATGAAGGTTAGATAATCTTCATCATCAGTCCGACGAAAGAGAGGCTATCACCATCATCAGTCCGATGATGTTTGGGCCATTCGTCGTAAGGATGATGGAACGGTCACTGCTGGGCTGTTCCGTTTATTTGGTTACCCGCGTGCCTCCGTCGGGTATATGATGGAGGGTAGTACAGATCGGTAGCTCAGTTCCGTCACCATGGTGACGACGACAACAACGTGGCAGGAACTCGGAACATGCGACGAATTTACCCGCCGGTAGCGCTCAAATAGGGCTCACGACGGTCGACGAATCTTTGACCAACACTCAATACCCTTGCGACGGTGACAGTATCAGTGCAGCTCAGCATTCCCAAGGGCTCGAGAATGTGACGAATTTACCCGCCGAAACCGCCCGTTGGGACCACCCGCCGGGAACACCCGTCGCCACACACACACGGGACGATAAAGGCGTGCGAGTATCGCCGGAAATAGGACGAACCGAGCATTCGCTTAACCGCTTTCCGTACTCTCGTACCACCATCCCAACCTCCTTGCCAGGTTTACGGCGGGGAATGCCTCGAGACCCAAAGACGGAACCGTACATTAGCGTATGCATGACGATAAGAGAGGTAGCAAACAGGGCTCCCGACGGTCGACGAATTTCTGGCCCAACTTCCGTCACACATCGTGACGGTGACAGAGGTATGCACTTCGAGTCACCCGCTTCCCCGATTTCAACGCCGGTAACTTACACTAACGACGTCGTCAGGGTAGCAAACAGACCTCGAAATGGTCGACGAATCTTTGACAAACTCTCGTCACCACCGCAATAGTGATGGAGAAACTCAGGAATCGTCGAGGATCGCTGCCAGCCATGCGCTTCGGGTCACCCGCTTCCCCGATTCCGCGCTGGTAACTTACGTTGGGCGTTCTGCGCAATGCCGGGGGTAGCAAACGGATCTCGGGATAGTTGACGAGTCTTTGATCAATTCTCATCACCATTGCGACGGTGATGGAGGAGTCAGGATGGTCCAAGGATTGTTGTCCGCCATGCACTTCGAGTCACCCGCTTCCCCGAGCCACCCGTTTCACCCCATTCCACGCCGGTAACTCACATTAACGACCTCGTCAGGTAGCAAACAAACCTCGGGATGGTCGGGGACCATAACCATCAATGATGGAGGAAGTTAGGATGGTCAAGGACGGCTATCCGCCCTGCGCTTCAAGTCACCCGCTTCCCCGAGCTACCCGCTTCCCCGAGTCACCAGCTTCCCCGCTCTCACGCCGGTAACCTATATCAGCGACGTCGTGGAGATAGCAAACAGATCTCGGGATGTCGACGAATCTTTGGTCAACGTCTATGACCATCGTACCGGTAATGAGGAAGGTCAAGACGGCTGCCCGCCCGGGCGCTTCGGAGTCACCCGCTTCCCCCCGGTCTCACGCCGGGAGACGGGAGGGCGGGTACATTAGCGTTATGCACGATGTCGAGAGGGTAGCAACCAGACCTCGAGATGGTCGACGAATCTACAGCACATATCTATCACCATCGTACCGGTAATGGGGAAATCAAGATGGTCGAGGACGGGCGGCCCGCCATGCGCTTCGAGACACCCGCTTCCCAGTCCCGCGTCGGGAGGGTTGTGCACATTAGCGTTATGCACAATGTTGGGATTGGGTAGCAAACAAATCTCACGATGGTGGGACGAATGTCGGGTCACCACCACCACCACCACCCTCTCGACGATAATCGAGTTATGGAGATGGTCGACTTATCGGGAGCATACATCAGCATTACGCGTGAGGGAAGGGGGGATAGCAAACAACTTCCTTGCGATGGTCGATGACTTTCTGGTCGCCCTACTCACCACCACCACCTATGACTACGCATTGTCATCATCGTCCTGATGACGAAGGTACATGAAGAAAGACGGGATCCACGGAACACTGCCGCGACGGGCCGGCCGTGCTCCGAGCTACAGTACTCGCTGCCGGTACACGCCGCTCCCGGGACCGTACGTTATCGGCACTGCAATCGTTCTTCCCCGACAGTAGAGAGCAAACAGGTGCACGATGATCGACGACTCTCTGGCCGACTTCATGCCCGTCGCGATGGTAGCGCAGGTAGCTGAGATGCTCGACGGAACATCATCCGCGCTGCGCTTCGAGGTACAGTACTCGCTCCCGCTTTGTTTATGGCTATACACCGCTCGCGGAAGCTTACTGACGGCACCGCATCTATCATTCCCGTATGCGCGGCAATAGGGAGCAAACAGAGCTCACGATAGTCGACGGATCTCTGGCTCAAATTCTATCACCGTCACGATGGTGATAGATGTGGAATGCAATGGTCGAGAGAACGACGCCCATACCGCGCTTCTGGGTTATCCGCTCCCGGTTCCCGCCGGTAACTCACATTATTAGCCAAGTCGCAAGATACTCAAGGGAATAGTGTCCGCGGCTGCACTTCGGGTCATCCGCTGCCCGACGGATACACGCTGATATCAACCTCCATTACAGTCGCGATGATAGCATAGCGATGGTAGATGGGATGCTCGAGAGAAGGGTTGTCCGCGGCTGCGCTTCGGGGTTATCCGCTGCCCTGACGGATAGAAACATGCCGATGTCGGGCAAGCATCAGGTAAGAGAGGCAAAACGGATTCGCAAGATGGCCAACGAATCTTTGGTCAAGCTTCTATCACTCACCATCGAGACAGTATCGAGATACTCGCACAGCGAGCACAGCACTTCGAGTCATCCGCTGCCGGCCGGATACACGCCGCTACCGTGCATCGACAAGCCTCGGGGGAGAATTCAACAGCCCCGAGGATGGTCGCCGAAGCTCTGACCAACATCCCTTGGGTACCGTCGCAATGGTAACATAGCGATGGTATGGGGTAGATGAGATGCTTTCGGGAAGGATTGTCCGAGCTGCGCTTCGAGTCATCCGCTGCCCGACGGACTGATACCTACCGATACCATGCAAAAGCGTCCGTCAGGGAGGGAGGGAAGCAAACGGAATCGCAAGGTAGTCAACGAATCCCCGTCCAACCCCCATCATCCCCTCGACTGTGATCGAGGCAACCTCGTCCGCGGCTGCGCTTCGAGTTACGTACCGCTGCCGCCCTGCCGGACATGTGCCGACATCATGCATAAGCGCCCGTCAGGCATGACGAATCTCTAGCCACCTCCACTCCACCACCAGGCGATGACGAAGATGGGGAGGGATACTATACTCGACGGGACCAATTGCTGCCCTGCGGGACGGATACATACAGCATCATGCATACCCCAGCATCGGGGAGGAAAGCAAACGGAGTCGCAAGACACTCGAGGGAGGGTCATCCGCCGCTGCGCCTCGAGTTATCCGCCGCCGCCCGACGGATACATACCGACATCAACATGCCGACATCATGCACAAGCGTCCCGTCAGAGAGGGAAGCGAAGCGAACATCACGAATCTCTGGCCACCTCCACCTCCGGTAAGGATATCATACCGTACTCGACAGGCCCACTGCTGCGCTGCCCGACGGATACATACATAAATACATACCGATCTGATGCATATCCAAGGGTCGGGGAAGGTATCCGCCAGCCCCGAGGATGTTCGACGAATCTTTGACCACTCAACACTCCACTCATCGTCAGGACCGATGACGGAGGTATGTACGGTACTCGTACAGCCCGCGCAACACTACTCTTCGAGGAATGCCAGCGCCAGCCAGATGAATGAACAGACGCCGATACCGCACCCAGCCCTACAGTATGATGGTCGACAAATCTTTGACCCACTCTTCCTTATCTCACGTTACGTTACATTCCTTCTATTACATTCCTTACATTCCTCACCTTACCGTCTACATTATCCCTAATCCCGCCCGCATGGATAATCGATCGCCGTGATGACAACAAAAGAACGAAGGCGATCCGGGCCGGTCGGTCGTAGAACGGAACGTGAAATATCGATGGGATGAATCCTTTTCTCATTTGGATTTGGATTTCTCTTCTGCTCTACTCTACTCTACTCTGCTCTGTGATACTCCGCTATGCTATACTCCGCTTGCTATACTATGCAATGCTCTCACATAAATACATACAATGCAACACAACTCAACGCTTGCAATACAGATAGATATTCCAACGTCCAACGTCCAACATTGGATGGATGGTAGATATTAAGAAATTCATCCTCCAGTCCAATCACTAGCCCATATAAACGTTCCACAACGCCACTGTGTTCCTCGTTCTTTGGAACCGGAAGGGCCTAGTGGTCTTTTTTTTCCCCCAATCATATCAGTATCGGAGTAATTTAGCAGGTTCTTTCAAGCAGCCAATACATGAGTTGAGAGTGGAGTTAAGAATGGAGGATTGAATGCCCGAGAATTGAAATAAGGGAATGAATTCCATAAAGAAGATACGACGGTACCACGAACTAAAAGGAGTTTCCCAATGCCGGTGGAATTCTAGGAAACGAGGTATGTACGAAAAAGGTGGCGACAGAAATGACGGTCCAGTCTCTGATCAAGTCCCTCACTAACATTTGGCGGGGGACTGGACCGTCATTTCTGTTTCTACAGTACTTTTCGTACTTGAACCGTAGCAAAAACATACCTCGGTAGGATACCAAAGAATGAAAGCAGGCTGGTATTACACTTAACGTGTACCACCACCATCCCGGGCACTCCGGGCCAAGGAATGCAAAATCCGGAATAGGGCATGGAAACAGCAACCAGAACAGGAACAGAAATGGGTAGCTCTAATGGGCAATGGGCATTGGGAAATGCGAAATTGAGATGGAAGAAAGAGGCTCTAAATGAAAAACTCACCTCGCACACATCCAAAACGCCCTCCCACAATTCATCCCGTTCTTTTTCGTCGTCAAGGATAAACACGGTTCGTTATGCCCTTCGCATCGAGGTGGAGCTTTTTTGGTGAATAGCCGAGACCAGGATTCTTTGGACACGATCGGGTCGATGATACTCTCGTCGTCTTGTGAGACATTGTTTATATTATCGGGGTCGATGTTGTTCGTTGTTGGTGTTTTCTGGGATAGATCGATCGAGGGAGATTGTTGTTGCTGCGGCTGCTGGGAGAGAGAAGCAGCAATGGATTTCTTCGGTGATGCAGTTGGTGGTGTTTGTGGTGGTCGTTGTGCGATAGGACTCGCGCCTTCGATTATCGTTGTTGATGTCGTCGTTGTTGCTTTCGGGATGTTGGAGCTGGAGCTACTTCCATTTCCTTTGGCCCCACTACCCCCACCACCGTTTGCGTCTGCTGGATGCTTTGCGGTGAAGAAGCCTTTCAGGCTTTGTTGGCCCTTCTTTAGACCGTTGTTTGTGGTCGCAGTAGCACTTGCAGTAGCGGCAACGGCAGCGGTGCCGGACTTGCTTCGTTTCAAAGGACGCGTCGAGTATAGATCGTCGATTCCCCGTTTGCGACCGGTCGCGTCGGTCACTTTGTTATTGCTGCTGCTCCCAGCACCATCCTGCTCGGACGCTGATGCAGCGCTCTCTGCGAAAGACGCGGACTCGGATCTTCGACGGGAGGCGGCGGATGCAGATGCGGATTCAAAGGACGTTGCAGGAGTGGGACGCACGTCGATGGGTGTGATCGGCGTCGGAGGGAGAGGAGCAAACGAATTGACGATCTTCTCGTCGAAAGAAGGTCCGAGGGTAGCGGTATCCACAACCGCGGGGTCGGTGTTCTGACAGGACAAGGATGGCTTCTTCGTAAACATATCCCGGATGTTCCGGCGTCGATCAAACTCCGGAATCAGCTTCCCCGACAGCGGGGGGATATCTTTCGTTGAGTACTGTCGCAATCGCTTGCCCTCTCGAAACGTCCCGGGGGGGTTCATGATATCTTTGATATCGACGTCCTTATCATCCCACCTGACCCGGTCTTTGATGCTTGCGTAGACAGGGCAGTGATCCGATCCCTGCAACACATTAGCTGCATCATCGCTCCGTCCACACTGTGTAAGACCCACCAGCAAGCCTTCTTGAATATTCGCATCGCAGAACCAGTCCTTGATCTCCACACTGCACAGTACGTAATCGATTCTCGACCCGAAATTCCCCGGCCGGGCATTGATACGTTGCTCCCAGCAGGTGAACATCCCTTTTCGACTTGGATGATATCCTCGACAGAGATCCCATAAAACCGGTTCTTCTCGTCCTTCATCCCGCTCGCCAAACACCTTCCCGTCGACAAGCAGCTGGTTGAACAAGCGTCTCGAGGGCGTCGATACAAACTCCGACCCGGTCAAGCCATGTTTGCGCATCTGCTCTTCCGCATTCGCGGTGTCGATTTCCTCTCTCGAGATGTTGAGATCACCCGTCAAAATCACCCGCTTGCCTTCTCGTGCTAAATTCCGTACCCGAGCATCCAACGCGTTCAGGAATCCCAACCTGTAATCGTCGCGCGATTCATCCCGGTTCGCAGGACAGTACGTGCCAATCAAGACGAAGGCAGGGAACTCGAGCAGAACACAGCGTCCTTCGGAATCGAGCGTGGCAGGGTCGATGACACTTTGGTTCAACTGATCCTGTATGGGATAACCCCCAATCCGTTGATCTTTGGGGAGATCGCGGTATGCCAGAATGGAATTCGGTGGATGTAAGACCCCCGTGACCCCTTCTTCAGCGCGGATAGGTGCACAGACTGATTGTCGCGTGTAGATGGCCACACCGGAGTATCCTGTGCTGGTCAATCGACATCGAGTTGGAGATCTGGTAGAAGGGAGGCATGATAGAGAGGAGACGGGTAGATGGAGACATAATAGAAAGGAGACCGGGAGATGGAGACATGATAGACAGGACACACCTTTCTTGTACTTGGGAAGACTGAAGTAACAATCCCATCCCGACACCAACACCATATCATCTCTTAGATCCTTACGCTGAATCTTGGTTTCTTGCATGACGACGATGTCCGCCTCGAGGGTATCGAACATGGCCTGATCAATAGTCAGTAGGGATAAGCTATAGATTTAAAATGAGTACGTTTACCTCGAATGTCCGCTGGTCTCGCCATGGCTGGTATCCGAAAGGATTGCTGCGTCCCAGGACGTATCAGTATGTTTGTGTATGAATAACGGACTTCTATGCACTGACCGAATGCCATTGACTATCGTAAACATTAGCTTTCAGGTTGTGAATTGAGATCGGAGACTTACCATTCCAGGTGGTGATACGGAGCACCATCGTCGCCGGTGATGGCAGATGCTCCCTAAGTCCCCAGTACAGGATTACATCCCTAGCTCTTCCCGCGATATCAAATTCGCCGCCGCTGTTCGGCACTTCTTCACCGGTGAACGCGACAGAGTCAATCGCGACGACCGTGCTCAGGTGATGTGAATCGCTGACTCAGCAAACCTCATTTCAACGACCTGTGACCTCACAGCGCGCTTCACCGTCCACTATCCATCCATTCATCCACACCAAGATGCTTCGCAACGCTCAACTCCTCCGCGCCTCTCAGCGCTCCCTCACTCGATCTTCACCCAGATTGCGAGCTCAGAAGCGATTCTCGAGCAGCTCGTCTTCAGGCGAGACCGGCAACGCGTTCATCGAAGAGCGCAAGGCCGTCAAGGAGCATGCCGCGAGGACAGCTGGTGCGTATAGTTATCCTATGATCTCCGAATGAATGCTGAGCTGATGAATGTTGTAGATCTCTGGCGGAAACTCTCTCTCTAGTATGTCTCCCTACTCTTCGTCTCGATAAAGGACAATGTTGTTGTGTCAGTTCAGGGGATCACGGAACTAAACTCCTCCACAGTGTCGTCCCCCCGTGTCTGATCATCTCCGGTATCAACGCTTATAATCTCTGGAATGAGCACTGGGAACACTGGGAGCATATGCCACCGCTTGAGGAACGGCCCGAGTATCCGTATCAGAATATCCGAGCGAAAGCGTATCCCTGGGGTGATGGTGACAAGGTAAGTGATTTTGATAGAATGACGATCAGGATCGTTGCTGACGTGTCGCAATGCTTCAGACGCTATTGTAAGTACCGGTTATGTATCCTTCAGCTTTGTCGGCATCGAGCATGATTGATGCGCGATCTGATGGATGCTGGGTTGCGTGTTTGACTGTGTTTCCAATACCCGCAAGAGAGTAATGAAGTGAGTGAATCGAGAAGCTGACAGTTGGTGTATCCAGCTGGAACGATAAAGTCAATTACCACAAGAGAGATTAAGAGTGTGGAGACAACAGTGACGTTTCCAGTCTCAATCACTCATTGGAGCTCCCATTGTGTTTTTTTGCGTATCAATTCTCGGTCGGAAGCGGAAGTTGGTCGAGTTGCCGGTCTGTATGCATTTTATCTAGTCCGAGTTGAAATATAAATTCTTTCTTCGTCCCGGACTATTATTGCGAGTCGAATGTCGGCCGTATGCTTCTGCAGCACTGGTGATGCTCATCCACGTCTCACTGTTTCATCACCTCGCTGTACGTGTCAGAGTCACTCTGAGGATATAAATGAAATGAAGGTGAGGAAATGTTAGCAGCCACCGTTAGCTGCTAACATGACAGTCATTCAGAATGAGCGAGATTGGAGACCTTAGTAGCTTCTCTCAACTGCTAACCTCAACAGATGAATGGAATCAAAATCGAAAAGGTTAGCAGCCACTGTTAGCTGCTACCCCTGAAAGTCATTCAGAATGAACGAGACAGAAGAATGTAGCAGTTGCCCTCAACTGCTAACCTCAACGCCCGAATGGAATCAACATCGAAGAAGTTAGCAGCCGCCACAGCTGCTAACATGAAAAAAGGTCAGGATAAATAAAAAAAATGGAGACAAGGAAACGTTAGCAGTCACCATGAGCTGCTATTCTCAAAGTCATTCGAAGTGAATGAGATTGGAGGTAGATAATAGTTGCTCTCAACTACTAACCTCGACACATGACTACGATGAATATCGAAACATTTTAGCAGCTGTCATAGCTGCTACTGCCAAAGAGGTCAGAATCAATGAAATAGAAGAGTTCTAGCAGGTATCTTCACCTGCTAACCCCAACGAAACTATATAAAGACCGCACTGATGCTATCATCAGTGAAGTGACAATTCGGAACCACTTGTTTCCAAAGATTAAGTGAAGCAGAAATCCCAATGAATGAGAATAAAGAAGATAATAGAGTCTAGCTGCCTTAGCTACAGCCTGAACGGAGACTGATTAGAATAAACGTGATTAAAAAATAGAAGCTGACTTCAGCTAATTACCGTACGTGAAATGGAAGCCCGCCTGAAATGAATGGGAACTGAAAGCTATCGTGAGGTGAATTTAGTATCGCAACGTACAGTAAGCGGCCCCCCTTCTGCTTAGACGACAAGTGAGGTGGGGC
>QQTW01002268.1_pt1 | contig 13879 bp, 6 predicted proteins | sample 1904831 | NCBI WGS metagenome assembly QQTW01 (sample SAMN09435610, study PRJNA476489) | Subsurface metagenome, whole genome shotgun sequencing project. | reverse complement strand
TAGGAGGAAAAAGACCAGGGCTATTAGGTGAGGAGGCTAACCATCCAAGCCCTTGAAAACAAAAAGCAAGTAATAATCCGATCGCTGGGATGACAAAAAATAAGTGTAGGATTCCTAAGGCGCGAGTACCGCTTAACCCGACGATAAATGCCAAGGCTATAAAGCCAATTTTGAGGAACGCTTCTGGACAGTGAATACCTATTGGTTCAATGTTGACTTTAATCAAGTCTGTAAGGACAATCGCATAAATTGCTGGAGCCGCTACCCATCCGATGAAATATCCAATGGCGACATAGCTGCCTAAACCATAAAAATTCTTTAGGAGCTTGGCTGCGTAGTTTGGCGTTCCTCCGGCGGTATCTGACCAATGCTTCCCTAACTTTTGTACTTGCAAATTCAGCAGCACGGAGACAATTACTCCAGGCAACCAGACAAAGATAGCTTTTGTTCCAAGAGCGGCATGAATTATCGGCGCAGTGCCAATCCATCCTACATGACCTGTAAGACCAAAGCCCCAAGTTTCCATCGCACTCAAGCTTCTTGGTAAACGTGTAGCTAAGGATCGATTCAATCTTTTAATAGCCATTCACGCCTCTTAGTTATTTAAAGGTTGTTGCAGCGTCTTTAAGAAACCGCTATCAACAAAGTAAGACAAATACTGGTGCAGCAAGCTAGAGTCAACTACTGGACAATTGATGGCAGTATTTGTTAGACCATTAACGGTGTTTTGACAGTCAAACGATTGCGCTCCTAACCACAATTTTTCTATATAGGTTAGAGGTTCGGTGGATGTCTTGTCAGTAAACAGCGACGATAAAGGACTCAAAGTATTATCTTGATTGGTATTTAGCAAAACTGTTTGCCACTGCTCGTAAGCAATCTGCTCCATTGGGTAGCCGAAGGTTTTAATTGCTGCAATTAGTTGACCTAAAGGTAATGATCGCGGGTTGATCGGATGAAAAACTTTGCCATTTGAGTCTGCTTGTCGAGACAAACAAACGATCGCCCGACTGACATAATCTACAGGAGTGAGATTAATTAATAGGTCTAAATCCGGCGCGCGCTCCAGTTGGATAAAACTTTTAATCATCCTGCACATTAGATCGTCGGTTTTAGAGATACCTGTTCGACTATGCCCTGTAACCATTCCCAATCTGTAAATAGTAACAGGCATTCCCCGCTCTTTTGCCGCTATCACCAACTTTTCTGCTACCCATTTAGTTTGGGCATATCCATTAGTAAGGTCATGACCGTAAGCTAGTTCGTCTGATTCTTTAATTACTTCCATCTGGGCGTAAGTAGATGAAAGAAAAACATCGAGGGTGGAAATAAAATGTACGGGTTTTGTTTTGATTTGGCTCGCCAATCTCAAGACTTCTTGAGTTCCACCAACATTTGCGGCGCGCAAGGCGACGTAGGGATAAATTAAATTGACGAAGGCTCCATTATGATAAATTTTATCTATTTTCCTAGACAATTCCTGGAACTGTTGTTCAGTTAGCCCTAATAGTGGCTGCGATAAGTCTCCGATTACGGGAACAATTCTCGAACTGAACCTCGGTGCTAATAGTCCTAAATAGTGTTCTAAGTTGCGGCAGATTTTTTGTTTGCCCAATTCAACAGTTGAAGCACGGACAAGACAGTAAATGCTACTTTCGGTTTGCTGTAGCAGTTCGTACAGTAAATAAGCACCAATAAAACCTGTTGCTCCGGTCAAGAACACTCGCTGTGGCTCTGTCATTGGCTCAGGAGTAAGAGTCGCAGGGCAGATTGTCGGATCTAAAACCGCCTCGGCTTCTAAATCTACGCAGCTAATATTGCGCGTGCTAGAGGAGTTTTCTGAGTAGAAATGAGTAATTTCTCTAGCCAGTCCAGCGATAGTAGGTGCTTGAAATAAAGACAATAGAGGTAAATCGACGTGGAGAATTTCTTTGACTTGAAAGAGCATCTCAACGGTAAGTAAAGAATGTCCTCCTAAATCGAAAAAGTTGTCGTTGATTCCTATTGGCTCGATGCCTAACACTTGAGTCCAAATTTTTGCTAATTGACTTTCTATAGAAGTACGAGGTGCAACAAAAGCCTCGGACAACATTGGTCTAAAGTGGTTCGGTTCGGGAAGACTACGCCTGTCTACTTTACCATTAGGAGTAAGCGGTAAGCTATCGAGCAAAACAAAAGCCGAGGGAACCATGTATTCGGGCAGCGTGTCTTTGAGTAAGATGCGTAGCTGAGAAACTAGATTACTTGAATCTCTTGCTTGCAAAGATTGATTGGTGTAAGTATGCCAAGGCATGGGAGTAAATTCACGATCGCACCCGGAGACAATACTGCTATTATTTGCCTCAGTTTGCTTTAAGCCATGGTGCTGAAACACCGCATCATAGCTAGCCGAACCCTTTGAACTAGACCCGTGGATGTGAATTCTATAAGGTAACTCTTGGCTCAAGTTCCATAATTCTTCGGGATCGATCGCTTTATTTTGCTCAATTGCTGCCTCGATAGCTGCCTGTAAGTCTGCCACTGTTAAACCGCGATCGCTGTTTTTGAGTAATTCACTGGCGGTAATGTCTGATAAAACTCTAGCATTCTCAATCCCCGTAACCCTAAGCATTTCTGGCTGATGCTCGATTAAGTGTTGACGAATCGCTGGTAGTGTTAGCTCCTGTTGCCAGTCTAGCCAAGTAGTGGGATTTAGAGCCGCAGATTCCTCTATTAGATTGCTTGTTACAGTTTCTATTTGGAGGATTACATCGTAGCGAAAGCAAGTTAGCTCATTTTGATGGGAACCGCGCTTGAGTTGAATTTGAACGTGGCTAATCTCAGGCAAATGGTATTGGAGAGCCTTAAAGAAAGCCGGATCGATGACTAGCTCTTTGTCTTGCCCCATCCGCTCTTGGATGCGTTGCTGGAGGCGGTCGATAGGCGTAGAACCATCAGCTTGATATAGCTGCACTGAGGTATGAAAAGCTGCTAGTAAATCTAGATTGCGGACATCGCCAATAAAAATATGACCTCCCGATTTAACCACTTTCATCGCCTTTTCTAAGACCCGCACTAAATAATCAATGCTGGGAAAATACTGAATTACAGAATTGAGTATTACCGTATCAAAAGATTTTGGTTCCAACCCCTCAAAAGCTTCGGCGGCCGCTTTTTGCTCAAGTTGCACCTGCGACCAATCCTGCGGACTGCGTTGCAATTCTCGATCGAGATAATGAATAGATTCTGGTGCAAAATCCGTACCCAAGTAACTAGAGCAGTGGGGAGCAATGCGAAATAACAGTAGCCCCGTACCAGAGCCAATTTCCAGTACCCGGTCGGGATGTAATGAGAGAATTCGCTCTACGGTGCGTTCAATATACTCCTGCATCTCCCCAACGGAGGTAGGTTGCCCTGTATAGCTATTTTTCCAGCCGTTAATATTAAAGGTTGGATCTTGCCCAGTATTTGATTGGCTGTAGGTTTCATCCCATACTTTCTGCCACTGCCAAGTTGATTCGGCATTGGATACCTCAACTTGTAAATGCTGTTCGGATTCTGACTGCTGTAATGGCACTACATAAGCAACTAAGCGCTTGTCCTCTAACAAATCTTGGCGACCCACTACCACAGATTCTCGTACCGCCGGATACTGGTTAATAATGGCTTCAATTTCTTCTAACTCAATTCGGAAGCCACGAATTTTAACTTGATTATCAATCCGCCCCATTAGCTCGATGTTGCCGTCTGGTAGATAGCGAGCCAAGTCTCCAGTTCTGTAAAGGCGATCGCCTGGTTCCTTACTCAAGGGATTAGTAATAAATTTCTCTTGATTGAGTTCAAGTCGGTGGAGATAACCCCTTGCTATCCCCAGACCGCCAATGTACAATTCTCCAGGCATTCCTGGGGGTACAAGCTTGACGACATCTTCCTGACGGCGTAGCAAAGGATCTAGTAAATAAATTTGCGTATTAGCAATAGGTCTACCTATGAGTATCCGGCGATCGCTAGGTTCTACTTTATAAACTGTTGACCAAATAGTGGTTTCTGTGGGGCCATACATATTCCAAAGAGAACTTACTCTTTCTAGTAGGCGATCGGCTAAGTCTCGGTTTAGGGCTTCTCCCGTGCAAATAATTTTCAACTGTTTGTTACCCTGCCATCCTGCGGTCAAAAGCATTCGCCAAGTAGCTGGAGTTGCCTGCATGAACGTAGCGCCAGAGCTTTCTAAAACCTTAGAAAGCTGTGCTGGATCGGCCGCTACTTTGCGGCTAACGAGTACAATGCAAGCGCCGACAATCAAAGGCAAGTAAATATCTGGCGCAGCAATATCAAAAGATATAGTGGCTACGGCTAAAAGTACATCTTGTTTGCTCAGTCCTGGTTCATGACGTACAGAATTTAGGAGGTTGACTACAGAGCCGTGTTCAATTTGTACTCCTTTCGGTTTCCCAGTAGAGCCGGAAGTATAGATGACATAGGCCAAATTCTTAGCTGTTACTTGGCTATTTGGATTATCTGTACTTTGCCGTGAAATTATTTCCCAATCAGTATCAACGCATACCACTTGCGCCTGACATACTGGCAGCCGATGGAGTTGATTTTGCTGGGTTAATAGCACTGGCAGTTGCGAATCTTCCAACATATTTGCCAATCGCTCTTGGGGATAGGCTGGATCTAGTGGCACGTAAGCTCCACCAGCTTTGAGGATGCCCAAAAGTCCAACGACCATGTCGAGGGATCTCTCTAGGCAAATTCCGACCAAAACCTCAGCTTCCACATTTAGAGTTTGTAAGTAGCCTGCTAGTTGATTGGCTCGGCAGTTTAATTGCTGGTAAGTGAGTTGTTTGTCCTCAAAAATTACGGCGACTTTAGTAGGTGTCAACTCGACTTGTAGCTCAAACCACTGGTGAATACATAAGTCTATTGGGTAATCAGCTTGGGTGTCATTCCACTCCACAAGCAACTGATGCAATTGGGCTTTTGTTAACAACGATAGGTCTAAATGTCGTTGCTCGATGCTGTTAGGGAGACGATCTCCCAGAATTTTAATTTCTCCATTTTGTTTAGTCACTAACGTCTCCTTGATGTCAAAAGTAGTAAGTGTGAAACTACGGGGATAAAAGTTGTATTTTTAAAGGCTTCGCAAATTTTTATGTAATTTGCCCAACATTGGCTAAATTTTATTACTGCTTACGCAAATCCACTTACGCTTTAACTGGTTATATGTATAGTTCCCAAATAAAGCAGTAATCTCACAGGTAGGAAGTAAATCTTTGACTAAAAACTAATTTACCTGCTGTAACTTGGGGAAGATTTACTAGATCGATCAGCCTTTTCGTTGCTGTCCGTAGGAGAACTGATGAGAGATATGCTTCGATAAAATTAGGAGCAAAAATTTGAGTCAAATAAATGGTTGCGCCAACAAATAATTTAGGTAAGGTAAAAGTATTTGCAAGGATAGGTCATTTTGCAGATAGACAAATTCTGTTGCCCAACTAATCATCAGAAGACATGATAAAAAAAACAACACGGCGCAATTTTTTAATTACCAGCATGGCTGTAACTGGCAGTGTGGTAGGAGCAAGTACCTTACAAAAAGAAACTTCCAAGGCGGCTAAATCGCCAATAACAATGCCAGAACGAGTGTTGGGACGCACGGGGGTAAAAGTTCCTATCTTTGGTTTAGGAGGTGCGGGGACAAAAACACCGCTCGATAAAGAGGACAGAGAAGGCGATGCTTTGGCAATTATTGAAAAAGCAGTAGAACTTGGTATTCGTTATTTTGATACTGCTGCTAGCTATGGATCTAATGAGATTTATTTGGGGAAAGTGCTGCCATCCTATCGCTCAAAGATATTTTTAGCTAGTAAGACTTATGAAAAAGATCGCGATGGTGCGTGGCGAGAATTGGAGCGTTCTCTCAAACGTCTTAATACAGACTATCTAGACTTGTGGCAGTTACATAGCGTTGCTTTGCCCGAACACGTGCAGAAAATCTTTGGCGAGAATGGCGCAATAAAAGCTATAGAAGAAGCTAAAGAGCAGAAAATTGTGCGCTTTGTGGGGCTTACGGGACATCGCGAACCGGATGTAATAGTCGAAGCTATGGGTCGCTATCCCTTCGATACCACCCTAATTCCCGTAAATGCGGCAGACAAACACCATCCGCGACCGTACTTTCCCTTGGTTTTACCATTAGCTAGGCAACAAAATGTAGGTGTAATTGCGATGAAAGTGCCTGCTTACGGGAAGTTGTTCCAACCTGGGGCTTTGACAGGAATGCCGCAAGCAATGGGTTATACTTTATCCCAGCCTGGAGTACATTGTTGCGTTATTGCTGCCGACGATGTGCAGCAATTAGTAGAAAATATCAAAGTAGCAAGGGCTTTTGAGCAACTGAGCAGTAGACAAATAGTAGCACTTGAAAAACGCACAGCCAAAATTTGGCAGGATAGCACTTTTTACCGTGCTTGGGGCTAGTACAGCCGCAGGAATTAATAAACAAATAGATTGCTTAATTTAGTTAGATTTCAATTTCCGGCGAGGAGAATAATTGTGAGAAAACTTACCTTGCAAATAATTGCGTGGAGTTTCTTATTTGGCGTGCTGATGAGTCAGCACACCAACGCCGACAGTCTCAAAGGTCTACAAGAAATCGCTTCTAGTCAGGCAAAAGTAGAAAAGCTGTCTAGTGGCTTCAAGTTTATAGAAGGGCCTGTTTGGGATAAGCGTGGCTTCCTGCTATTGAGTGATATCGGTGCTAATACTATATACAAATGGACTCCTGACGGTCGGGTTGCTATATTTCGTCATCCTGCAGGGCATTCTAATGGCAACACACTGGATCGGGAAGGGCGCTTAATTACGGCGGAACACGACCGTCGTATTGTACGTACGGAGAAGAACGGTGCATTAACTGTTTTAGCCGATCGCTACAGGCGCAAGCGACTAAATAGCCCAAATGATGTTGTCGTCAAGTCAGATGGTAGCATTTATTTTACCGATCCTCCTTATGGGATCGGCAAAGAAAAAGAAGAACTCGGCTTTTATGGAGTTTATAGGCGATCGCCAGATGGAGCTTTGATATTGCTCGCAACAGAGATGGCGCGTCCTAATGGACTTGCTTTTTCACCAGACGAAAAAAAGCTCTATGTAACTGATTCGGAAAACGGACGCATTCGTGTCTTTCAAGTTAAAGCAGATGGCAAGTTGAGTAACGGCAGAGTTTTCGCCCAGTTGCCAGGGTCGAAAGACAAAGGTGTACCCGATGGCATAAAAGTGGATATACAAGGCAATGTTTACAGTAGTGGCCCGGAGGGACTATGGGTTTTCTCAGCAAATGGTCAACTGTTAGGCAAGATTTTAGTGCCAGAAGTAGTAACAAACTTAGCTTGGGGCGATCGGGACTACAAATCGCTTTATATTACAGCAACTCAAAGCCTCTACCGGATTCGTCTCAATGTAAGAGGCGTACAACCAGGTAAACCTGTTTTGCCTTAACTGACCCAATTAAGTTATTTGCCTAAATTCCCAAGATGTTGTAGCCATAAGGTATAGACCCGTTGTAGAGCAAAAAGCTAAAACAGTCTCGGATATATTCCTGTTTAATCAATTTAGACAGAGGAAAAGATAATCTGTAATGTAGCTTATGCACAACTAGACAAATAACTGATTCATCAGTCCGATCGATTGTTCAAATCTGGTCGGTGACGAAAGTATGGAAACACTGCTAACTAATACTTAAGCTAGTTGAAACAAATCGACAGAGTTGAGTAACCAAGTGCAGATTGCATTTTACGTCAACGAGTGTACCGCTTGGTACGCAAGAGCTTATCGTTAGAAGTTGGAAAATTATATGGGTACAGTGCGATCGTCTACTACTAGGCATCCTTGCTTATTTGTGACTACCCGATTTCTCTCCCATCACGTCCCATTTTCCCTTTTACAATAAATTATTCCTACCCTTCCAGGTCGTGAGTGATAACTAGTCGCTGATAACTGCTTCTGGCTTGTCGTCTCGATCTACTTGGTATTGTTTTGGCGTTGCTACGCTTATTCCTGCTACTGGTGCAGCAGTAGTCATAATCTTGGTACGGCTTTGAGACTTCCAGTACTGATATGTCAAGAAAGGAAATGAAGCTACTCTTTTCGCTAAAGCCCAGAAAAATACGTAACTTGCTAGTAACCGCTCGAAAGCTCCAAATCGAGCTTCTCTTAAATCTTCAATTAGTTTTCTTTGATCTTCTGCATTTTGGTTTTTGAAGTGAAAATACTCGTCATTACCTTCTAAAACGATCGCGCTACTAAAGCCTTTACGCGCAATTTCGGGGTTAGCACCCAAAACTACAACTTCTGATCCAACATTGATATTTCTCACGCCATCGACTTGTTTCCCAGTCATAATTGCAGCGTTTTCTTGCTGTTTTTGCTTTTGCCCCCGCCTACCATCCGGTATGCCCATAAATAGCAGAGTACCTCTCACGACTCGGTGAGCAAAATCGTGTAACAGATCGTCTTCTGGGTTTGCTCCATGTACTTCTAAAGAGGCAATTCCGTAGCTAAGAGAAAACAATTTACTCACATAAGATTTTAATAATTTACTTATCCAAGGCACGTCACCAATTATTAGCATTCTTTTACCAGTTCGTGCGAGTAGTTGCCTTCCTTGAAAATACCTCAGTCCCAACGTCCAGAGCCACGGACCGAAAATGTATATTGCCATATCTATCAACTTGACTTTAGGATTGACTATTTCTATAAACAATGAATCCTGAGGTATGTGAGCTGCCCAAGCAATCAGATCCAAAATCGTTTTTGCCAGAGGAATTGTGCGATCGAAAGGAATTGCCCATCCGAGTGTAATTGCGATATACAAAGCATGAATTCCCCAAGCTAAAGGCGTTTCTAAGATATGGAGCGCCCATTTGCGCCCACCTGCTATCAGAGTTCGTCGGATTGAAGTTGTAATCGTGTTTCCAGTTGAAGTTGTCCCCATAATTTGTACGACATTGATATCGAGAAAGTCATTCTTCATCTTTTCTAAGGCTGCAAGACTTTCTTCTGTCAAGGTTATGCAAAAAGGATTGGAGTTAGTACAATGGTGTTTTACCTGTTTGGCTAAATAAAATAATAGCTCCGTTAAAGTCTGATGAGCTGCTGCAACTGCCACAGTTGCTGGCTCAGAAGTTCTGCGTCCGCTGCCATTGACAAAGATGTTGTGGCGAAAAGTATTTGAGTGTTTCGGCTGGATCGCTGGAGAGCCTAAAAAACTACTTAACTCTCCAGTCAAGATAAAAAGTTCACCGATGATGTTTTGCCGACATAGATGGTCAAAGGTATTAGTTGCCTGCACTGTAGGAAACGTTTGCCCTGACTGAGTAATCGCTAGTACGATCGAGTCTTCACCTAATTGCAAGCTGCTAAAGTCGTACTGAAGTTTTTGTAAAACTTGGTTGGAGGAAATTGCCTGCACGTTAAGCCACGGAAAGACAATCTTTAAATCCCCAGCAAATCTTTCTCCCAGCCACAGACTATTTTCTACGCCAGTTACGAGCAGATCGACAGGTGGTAATTGCGGCACTTGTTTTGTCAAACCAGCTTGCAGCATTTTTCGCTGCTTTTGCTCGAGTTTATCTGCCTTCTCACAAAGGATTTGAACGAGATAATCTGCGGTTTTGCGGTTAATAGAAGCTGAATTCTGCCACGATAGTCTGATTTCTGCTAAAATTGATGGAATATCTCGACAATCAGCAGCAATTGGCTCTATGATGTCTTTCTCATGATATTTAACGTGAGTTAGATAAGGATGGTCTGCCATCGATATCCATCTATGATTGAGGTTTAACGATGCTAACTCGCATTTTTGACTCATAGAGTAAACTGCAATGTCCTTGGCAGTGACCAGTGCAACTTCTCCTTTTGTTTGGTCTAAATCCAAACGGTAAGACTCTGGCAGGTTCAGTAAAACAGCGTCAATAGCGGCTGGTTCGGAGGCATAAACCATGTATCCTTCTTGGCAATTGAAGCCGATGGATATTGGTTGTCCTTGAGCGCTCACTACCAGTTGTCCTGCTTCAAGGGTAGAAACTGTAACTAATCCAAAACTACCTTCGGCTCTCGACATGAACGTTTTGGTGGCGAAATACAAGTCGTTTTGAAAGAAAGCATGAATTGCCTTTCTCACAAAGGGGACTCTTTTTTGCCAAGACCATTGGCTTATATCTCTGTCGTTGTCAGTTGCTTGTAAGATGTAGTACTCTAAAGAATTAAAGTATTGCCTACAGGCAGGAGAATCTGAGGCTGCCAAAAGCTTACGATATAGTACGAAGGTATTTTCAAATATGGCTGCCCACCTACTGATTTCTTGCTGGGAAGGGGCTGTATTCGGGGCATCAGCAGCAGGTTTTTGTCCACCAAAGGCTGACTCAATTGAGGGAGCGATCGCTAATTGATAAGCTAGTCTTACCGAAGCATCCCACATACCTTGAGTAATCAGTAGATCCATTATGCCCGCAATTTTGGGCGAGTCGCCCCGCGTGTGGTTAGGGGTATGCAATACTCTTTCCAGCCACCAGCCTAACTGAGTATTTCCAATCGAGCGATCGAACAGCGTCCAAGCATCAAAATCGCCATTGTGGGTAATCCGATGATTGACGTTTTTGTACTCTTGAATCCACTCGCCCTCAGTAAATTGCCACACAGATGCCTGTCTGGCACTCATCCATTCATGCCAATGAGTTTCCAATACAGATGGAGGTCCACTAGTACCGAAGCGGTAGTGCCACACTCCCATAACTGTTGATTCTGAGGGCTTGATACCTGCCAGTGCTGCTCTGCGTCTTTCCACTGCAAAAGCTGTTTCTAGAGACGTAGTCAAATTGTCTCTTTTTTTGTTGACAATTTTTTTACCTACAAATACTGTCTGACGATCTTGATTGCTAGCAACAACAAGTCCCCCTCCAGCTTGTTCGCCGCGTATTTCTGTTTCTCGACCCATTTGATGAAAGATACTAACAACCCTTTCTGGTAAAAGCTGGCGCGGGTCGTCATCGGCATTACGTTGACCTAAGAAGCCAAAATTACCACAACAAAAAATATCTGCTACTCCAGTCATTAATGCTGCAATGTCAGACCAAGAGCTAAGAATAATTAGCAGATTGGCACTGAGAAAAGTTTGGCTCAAAAACGTACTGGCGACACCGATCGTACTACTATCTTTAGTTAAAGAATGACTGAGACTGTAAGCAGAAAACTTTAATAACATGGCAATAGCAAGGAAATTAAAACCTATCCCACCGATAGCTTTAATCCTGATTCGCCAGGGAGTAGAATCGCCTGCTGCTACCCATAGCTCTGCTCGATCGCATCCAGGGATAAATATTGGCTGAAAAGGAAGTAGCGACTGCAAAGTTGCAGCAATACTTCTATGTTCGAGAATATTGATAGTATTGAGGGCATTTGGCTGTCGGTCAAGAGTTGCGATCGCGATCGCGTGTCCCAAACCATGAATTATAATTGCGCTATTCCAGACTAATCTTAGTAGGGTTACACTTGATAGAATTAACGAAAAAATAAAATAACAATTAGAAATTTCTACATTAATAACTGCAACGAGTGTAGCAGCCATAAATACTATAAATTCGGGGAAAACATTTTTCCAGTCCAGCGACCGAATCGAAAGCAATTGAATACCATTCATGAAAATAAACCTTTAATCAGAGCCTAAAGATGCTTTTTTCTGGTAGATGAGGATTACCGCCCTTGATTCGCATCTGTTGTTTACTTAGAGTTTTAGTTTGGTTACTTCTAAGTGCCTATAAGGCAGAGGTAGCCTCTATACTATGCAATGAGGAACTAGAGTTGAAGTTTATTAGACGCAATGCTTCTGGGGAAACTCCTTTAGTACGCAAGTATCGCTCTAAAAGGATGTTAAGCTCGGCATATTCTACTTTTGTCCATGCTGTTTCATCTGGTAAAGGATTATCTGGGCTGAGGTATGACGGTCTATTGTTTGAGACCGCCGCCTTCTCCCAATAAGTCCTTTGGATTTTGATACCCTTTAAGCAGTTCGTTGAGTAATTCCGGTTGAAAGGTCATAGTTTTGAGCCAGTGAGTTTTGTAGTCCCTTATAACTGGTTTTATTCTCTAACACAAACTAACTTACAATCCCAAAAAAACTTCACTTTGTATTAGACATCAAACGATATCAATGTGCTACGGCGAGACTCTGAATGCGTAGAACTGATTATTAGGTGTTGTGGTTGGATCGTAGCGCCGATAACCCGATCCCCAGTACACCGTACCATCAACCACCGCCGCACCCGCATGAACCGATCCTCCACTATTAAATTTCCAGAGTATCTCACCAGTCTTTGCGTCTAATGCGTACATATTATTCGCGCCTTGCCCTGCGGCCATTGAGCCTGCATATACTACTCCATTAGCTACTGTCATGGGAGCCTCAACCTTCCCATCGGCTGCAGTCTGCCAGATAATCTTGCCAGTTGCTGCGTCGAGCGCACTCCACGATCCACCTGTCGTAGTTTCACCCGAAGGCTGTAGCTTGTACTCCTTGAACTCGGAATTTAAGTTCCCGACATAAATTTGTTGACCATCTGTGGCTGAACCCCACTGTGCAGCGTACGAGCCACTAGGACCAAAGATTTGGCTCCAGACAAGTTCGCCAGTATCCGCGTCAAGCGCCCAAAAGATACCACTTTTCTGAGCCGCGCCAACTAAGTCACGCCGTTTTCCATCCTTCTTAACAGTAAAACGCATTGGTGCTTGGGCGAAGTCATAATCTTCTCCACTTGGGTCAGGGCAATTCGTTCGATCGAAGCCTGGAAAGCAAGCTTGATTGAATGCATCGTACCCTTGGAGCCGTTTCGCCCACTCGATCGCTCCGGTATCGAGATTAAATGCCATAATCGAGTCTAGGTGATTGTCAGGGTTGAGACACTGCAACTGCTCGTCGGGCGTTGAGAAACTTGCAACGCAATCTTGTTCCGCCTGCGGCACATTGTAGTTATTGCCAGTGGCGACATATACCAAGTTGCGCTTAGGATCGATTGCTGGTGTACTACCCCATATTGCTGCGCCTGAGTAGCCACCTGGCTGACCACCATTATCCGGTACGGTGTAAGTCTTCCACAAAACCTTTCCGGTGGTCAAATCAACCCCCATCATGCTGCCACGAAAGGTGCAGCATTTGTAATTTGGATCTGCGCTAGGGTTTCCTTCCTCTAGTGAGGCAAGTCCAACGAATATGCGATTGCCATAAATAGCTGGTGACTGAGTGATGATAGCATCGGAACGCTCTTCAAGTTTTGTCTTCCAGATTAGCTTGCCCGTATCTTTATTGATTGCCATCAGAAAGGCTCCCTCTTGAGTGCCGATAACGACTTTGTTTCCCTTGACCGCCGGACTTGTACGCGAAACTGCTTTTTGGATGTTTGGGTCACTGATGTAATTAGCAATACCATTTGACCAAATCTGTTCGCCCGTCTGTGCATCGATCTTAAACAAATTACCGCCCCAGTCAGGTAAGTATACAGATCCATTTACTATCGCTGGGGTTGCCGAGATATCGCCGCCGGTTGTAAAAACCCATTTAGGGGACAATTTAGCCACGTTAGCTGGACTGATATATTCCTCAGTTGCTTGATAGCGTGTATTCTTTAAGTTTTGACCGCCCAACCTCCACTCATTTCTCGGATTAGCACTAATGCTAATCGTCGGCGCAATTAGGAGTAATGCCACCGAAATGACGACGATCGCCCATTTATATAATGGATACTTTTTCATCAGTGTTGTTCCTCTTTTAAGTAGTTAGGCGGAATTAAACTTAAAACGTTCCAGTGTGTAACCACCTTTGAGACTACGAGTTTCCATTCCATCC
>QQTW01002267.1_pt1 | contig 13883 bp, 12 predicted proteins | sample 1904831 | NCBI WGS metagenome assembly QQTW01 (sample SAMN09435610, study PRJNA476489) | Subsurface metagenome, whole genome shotgun sequencing project. | reverse complement strand
AAGTCGGGATTAAGAGGTCGTGGTGGCGCTGGTTTCCCCACCGGCATGAAGTGGAGCTTCCTGGCCAAGCCCGAAGGCAAACCGCGGTACCTGGTGTGCAATGCCGATGAATCGGAACCCGGTACTTTTAAGGACCGTGTGTTGATGGAGAAAATTCCGCACGCTTTGATTGAAGGCATGATTACCTCCAGCTACGCGTTGGGTGCCCGTACCTCCTATATTTACATTCGCGGCGAGTTGATGTTTGTCCTGCGGATTTTGGAAAAAGCTATTGCCGAAGCGTATGCGGCCGGTTACCTAGGCGAGAATATACTCGGTTCCGGTTACTCCTTAGATTTGCACGTGCATCCGGGTGGCGGCGCCTATATTTGCGGCGAAGAAACTGCTTTGTTAGAATCATTGGAAGGTAAACGCGGTAATCCGCGTAACAAACCACCATTCCCGGCGGTGCAAGGTTTATACGCTTGCCCAACGGTGGTGAACAACGTAGAATCTATCGCGGCGGTGCCCTGGATTGTGAATAATACCGGTGAAGAATACGCCAAAATTGGCGTGGGCCGCAGTACCGGCACCAAGTTAATTTCGGCGGGCGGACACTTGAATAAACCGGGCGTATACGAAATTGAACTGGGTTTACCAGTCGAAGAATTTTTGTTTTCGGATGAATACTGCGGGGGTATCTGGAAAGGCCGCCAGTTTAAAGCGGTGGTAGCCGGCGGTTCGTCGGTGCCGATTTTACCCGCCAGCTTATTCCTGAAAACGGCCGAAGGAGTACCCCGAGTAATGACTTACGAGTCGTTGTCGGAAGGCGGGTTTGTGAGCGGTACCATGTTGGGTTCCGGCGGCTTTATTGCCATGGACGATACTACTTGTATTGTGCGCAATACCTGGAATTTTTCCCGGTTCTACCACCACGAGTCGTGCGGACAGTGCAGCCCCTGCCGCGAAGGAACCGGTTGGATGGAAAAAATCCTGCACCGCATTGAGCACGGCCACGGCCACATGCACGATATTGATTTGCTCGTAAACGTGTCGAAGCAGATTGAAGGAAATACCATTTGCCCCTTGGGCGATGCGGCGGCCTGGCCGGTAGCCAGTGCGGTACGCCATTTCCGGGAAGAATTTGAGTGGCACGTGAAGCATCCGGGCGCGGCTACGCAACCGGGAGCGGTTTACCGCGGAGCGGAAGAAACGGCTCTGGTTTAGATTTTGGAGGTTCGATTATTCGGGAGGTATATTTTAGACCGAACGAGCGAATATCGAATAATCAAACATCTAAAACCGCGTGAGGGATGGCAGCGGAAAGCCCGCAGCGACAGCGAGGACTTGCAGCGTACAGCCCGGCCCCTTGCTTTAGCTTGGGACACGCCCAAAAGGAGTAATAGATTTTGAGTTAAAAGTTTAGAGTAATCTATTATAATTAACTATAAAGCATTAATTTTTTAATATCCCTCTCCCCCGGGGAGGGATATTAGGGCGGGGCAAAATATACCACCCCTTACCCCTCCTAAACTAAGGAGGGAAACTTGATTGAAAAGAGTAAATTAATGAACAAGTTAGTTGGCGTTGCTTGATGATAATTGAGATTGAACAACGGACAACGAACAACGGACAACTAAAATAAGAATGGCAAAAATAACTTTCGACGGCATTGAGGTAGAGGTAGAAGACGGAACTTCGATCTTAAATGCTGCCCGTAAAATAGGCGGCGATGTAGTGCCGCCCGCCATGTGTTACTATACACCTTTAAAGGGCAGCGGCGGTAAATGCCGCGCCTGCCTAGTAAAAGTAACCGCTGGCTCCGCAAAAGATCCCCGCCCCATGCCGAAACTGGTAGCCTCGTGCGTTACGCCGGTGCAGGATGGCATGGTAGTAGAAAATACTTTGTCGCCGCAGGTACTGGAAGCCCGCAAAGGCGTAGTAGAAATGCTGCTGATTAACCACCCGCTCGATTGCCCGGTTTGTGACCAGGCGGGCGAGTGCGATCTGCAAAACTTTTCGTACGCGCACGGCACCTCGGCTACCCGCTTTGAAGAAGAGCGCCGCACGTTCGAGAAACAGGACATTGGCCCGCTGATTCAGTTGCACATGACGCGCTGCATTCTGTGTTACCGCTGCGTGTACACCGCCGACCAGATTACCGATAAACGGGTACACGGCGTGTTATGCCGCGGCGATGCCTCGGAAATTGGCACCTATATTGAGAATGTAATCGACAACGACTTTTCGGGAAACGTGATTGATGTGTGCCCGGTGGGTGCCTTAACCGATAAAACGTTCCGGTTTAAAAACCGGGTGTGGTTTACCAAGCCTTTGGATGCGCACCGCGATTGCCCGAAATGCGCCGGTAAAGTAGTACTCTGGACCCGTGGTCAGGATGTGCTGCGGGTAACGGGACGGAAAAATGAGTACGGCGAACTGGTAGATTTTATCTGCAACGAGTGCCGGTTCGAGAAAAAGGAAATGAACGACTGGACGATTGAAGGTCCGCGCCACATTGCCCGCGCTTCGGTTATTTCGGCGAACCATTACGAACTGCCGGTGGTTAATCCGCAGGTGTTGCCCGATTTACCGCAGAGTACCGTTGATGAACTGAAAAATTTTCCTAGCCCTTTTATTCCTTAAGATATGCCAATATTAGCTATTCAGGCAATAATTATTGTGGCCATTTTTGGCATCACACTTTTAATTGCCACTTACTCCACTTACGCCGAGCGTAAAGTAGCGGCTTTCCTGCAGGACCGGGTTGGCCCGAACCGGGCGGGTCCTTTTGGTTTGGCACAGCCGCTGGCCGATGCGGTAAAGATGTTTTTCAAAGAAGAATTTATTCCGGCCAAATCTAATAAATGGTTGTTTATCGCCGGGCCATCACTGGCCATGCTCACGGCTTGTATGAGCAGCGCGGTAATTCCGTTTGGTAATACGCTGCGGTTCGATGGCTTACCCGAAATCCGGTTGCAGGCCATTGAGGTAAATATAGGCTTGTTGTACATTTTCGGCGTGGTATCGCTGGGCGTTTACGGCATTATGATTGGCGGCTGGGCTTCGAATAACAAATTCTCGTTGCTAGGCGCCATTAGGGCGGCTTCGCAGAACATTTCGTACGAACTGGCCATGGGCCTTTCCATTATTGCCATTCTGATGATGACCGGCACGTTGTCGTTGCGCGAAATTTCTTTGCAGCAACACGGCTTTAACTGGAATATCTGGTACCAGCCGCTGGGCTTTATCATCTTCCTGGTGTGTGCTTTCGCCGAAACCAACCGGACACCGTTCGACTTACCCGAATGCGAAACCGAGCTGATTGGCGGGTACCACACCGAGTATTCTTCCATGAAACTGGGCCTGTATTTATTCGCAGAGTATATTAATATCTTTGTGGCCTCGGCGGTAATGAGTACGCTTTATTTCGGGGGCTTTAACTTCCCCGGCATGGATTGGCTCCAAGCGAACATATCCAGCGATCCGAATCTGGCGCACAATATCATTACTATTCTGGGCACGGTAGTTTTATTCGGCAAAATCTTCTTTTTCATCTTTTTCTTTATGTGGGTTCGCTGGACCTTGCCGCGTTTCCGCTACGACCAACTAATGAACCTGGGCTGGAAGATTTTGATTCCGCTGGCTATTCTGAACATTGTTTTAACCGGCGGGGGTATATTGTTGGGCGAGCAGTTGGGTTGGTAAGTTTGTTGGTTGTTAATTTTTTGAATTGATTTAAGTAAAGAGGAAGAATCAAGTTAATACTATATTTAAGTTAATTCAGGTAATTAGCAACTGGCCCGTATTAAACGTATAACTTTCACTATAAACATTTTACTTACCAATGAGCGCCGACGAAAGATTAATTGAAATTATGTCCGAGCTTTTGCAGGAGGTGCAAGGTTTACGCGGCGATGTACGTGATGTAAAATCAGAAGTGGCAGAGTTCCGGCAGGATACTAATACCAGATTTGAGAAGTTAGAAAAAGCTGTTGATAATAACACCGATACTATTGCCAAGTTACAGCTTTCCGCATCCGAACTAAGACTATCTAATATGGCATTAGCGCGTGAAATAGAAAATGTTCTGGATCTAGACCGGCGTTTAAAAATAGTGGAAGCAATCGTGCTGAATCAGGCTTCTTAAAAAACTAATTCAGTTAAAATTAAATATACTTGTGGGTTGTTAGTTACAACTCAGATATAAAAATAAAATTACAGGAGACTACATGCAATCCTTATCAAATAAAGCAAAACTGGTAGAAAAGAAACCCATGACGATGGTCGAGAAGATGTATCTTCCGGCTATATTTCAGGGGCTTTCGATTACCATGCGTCACTTCTTCAAGAAGAAGGCAACGATTCAGTACCCGGAACAACAGCGACCGATCGCTAAAGAATTCCGGGGCTTGCACGTACTGCGCCGCGACGAACAAAACCGCGAACGCTGCACCGCCTGCGGTTTATGCGCCGTGGCCTGCCCCGCTGAAGCCATTACCATGGTGGCCGGTGAGCGTAAAAAAGGCGAAGAACATTTGTACCGCGAAGAAAAATACGCGGTAACCTACGAAGTAAACATGCTGCGTTGCATTTTCTGCGGCTTGTGCGAAGAAGCGTGCCCGAAAGAAGCTGTGTTTTTGCAGAATAACAAAATGGCGCCGCCCCGCTACGAACGCGACGAGTTTATCTACGGTAAAGATCGCCTGCTGGAACCTATCAACGCGGGTAATTCTAAAGAAAATATTAAATACCGGTACTAGTTTTAAGGTGCTGATGTGTTAATGTGCTCATTCATAATTTCTAATTTCTAATTCATAATTGAATTAAATGACCGGCAACTTATTTTATTTCTTAACTTTTTTAACGCTGATTGCAGCGCTGGGTGTAGTATTTTCTAAAAATCCGGTGTACAGTGTACTGTTCCTGATCTTAACGTTTTTTTCGTTATCGGGGCACTATATTTTGCTCAATGCCCAGTTTCTGGCCGCGGTAAATATTATTGTGTACGCCGGGGCTATTATGGTGCTTTTTCTGTTCGTGATTATGTTTTTGAACCTGAATCAGGAAACAGAACAGCATAAATCGGCTTTGGCCAAAATTGCCGGCGTAATAGCGGGCGGTATGTTGCTGGTAATTATGATAGCTGCCTTAAAAGATGCCCAACCTGTGGGTTATAACGCAGATACCTTTGATTCGCAGATTGGCATGGTGCAGAACTTAGGTCAGGTATTATTCCGAAATTACCTACTGCCGTTTGAATTGGCTTCTATCTTATTTTTGGCGGCCATGGTGGGCGCCGTAATGCTGGGTAAGAGAGAAGTAGGCGAACGCCATTTCTAAGAATATAGCCTGATTATAATTTCATACTGCTTCGGCGGGCGGGTTGCTTTAAATAAGCGCTCTCCCGCCGAAGCATTTTTGTTTAAACGTTTATAGTGGTAGTTCTCAAATATACCCTATCCTAACCAAGGCTGTTGCAGACTACATGCCCGTGCATAAAAAAGCGGTAACCGCTTCGGCAAAGGCCTGGGATTGCATGGTAGTGTTATGGTTGCCCGGTACGCGCATACTTTTACCGTAAGGCAAGAGTTTGGCTAAATCTTCCGCAACGCCGTTGTCGTTATCTTTCTTACCCGAAATAACGAGTACGGGTATTTTTACTTTAGCTAAGGTAGTAGGCGCAGTGGCCGGTTGCGCTTTTTGCTGATGAGCCAGCGCTACCTGGTCCAGGTTCCGGTCTTGCACCGACTTTAAAAAATCAGTTAGTTCCGGCACGGAGTCTCCGCTCAAGGCGCGGTAAAACATAATGCGGCGTGGCCAGTTGGGATTAGTAAAATCCGCGCCCATGCCGCCTAACACAGCTTTCTTAATGCGTTTATCTTTCGTAATCAGCTCGGCTGCTATAATAGACCCGCGCGAGTAGCCGGCCACCAGGTATTTTTTCAGGCGCAGTTTAGAAGCCAGATCCATCACATCTTTTACTTCTGCGTTATGTTCGTAGGCACCGGCTTCGTGCGGTTTATCAGATTGGCCGTTGCCGCGCAAATCGAGGGTAATTACCTGAAACCCGTTTTGCAGCAGCAAACTGTACACCGGCGACTTTTTCCAGCTTTCGCCGGTGCCCGTGAAACCATGAATCAATACCACCGGTTCACCCTGTCCCCGCACTTCGTAATAAATCCTAGTACCATCAAAAGAAGCAAAAGTCTGGCCTACCACTTTCAAGCGCTTCTTGGCCGCAAAAGGCTGACTATATCCGGTACTTGAAAACAGAAATAATGCTACGCCCAACAGACCGGTCAGGCATTTGCTTACTCGGGATGAATATACCTTTTTCATACGGATGCCGCTTGAAGTAACTGATTTACAACTGATTCGGAAAATAATCTAAAGATACTCTTTTCCAGCAAAAAACCATCCGGAAGTAATTGATTATAAAACGGCAACCAGAAATTTATAAACCGCTGCCTTTTCCGAAAGAAGATGCGAGATAAATTATGGTTTTACCAAAAATGAAGATAACTTTGCGGCTTCGTACAGAAAGTAAACCTTTAGCTAAAGCTTCTATCTTTTGCCCATGGATCAAATACCTGAGGTAATCCGGACCATACCCTTAAACTATTATTTGTTTTTTAGCACTACGCTTTTTGTTATTGGAGTGATGGGTGTGCTAACCCGCCGCAATGCCATTGTTATTTTCATGTGTATCGAATTAATGCTGAACGCGGTTAATTTATTACTCACCGCCTTTTCGGCTTACCGGTCCGATGCCAACGCCCAGGTTTTTGTGTTCTTTATTATGGCGGTAGCAGCCGCCGAAGTGTGCGTGGGCCTGGCCATTATCGTGATGATTTACCGTAACATCCGCTCCACGGATATCAACATATTGAACAACCTGAAGTGGTAACGGGAATTCCATTATCAGGATTAGTTTAATTAAACATACCCTATTAGTTGCCTGACGAACAACGAACAACTAATAACGAATAACTAAAACAAAATGCAAGAAGTCGCAATGCCTGCAAACAATCCGGAAATGGCGCTGATCTGCTTACTGATTCCGCTGCTGCCTTTTCTGGGCTTTCTGATCAACGGTTTAGGCAACCGTAAATTATCCGTCGGCCTGGCCGGATTAATCGGTTCGGGAACCGTTTTCATTTCTTTCCTGCTGTCGCTTTATCTCTTCTTTAATTTTGACGGGCAGGCTTATTTAAGCAATGTGTTTAACTGGGTTTCGGTAGGCACGCTGCAAATCCCGATTTCCTTTCAGATTGATCAGTTATCGTTGATTATGTTGTTGCTGGTAACCGGCGTGGGTTTTGTGATCCACGTCTATTCGGCTGGTTACATGCACCACGACGAAAACTTCGGCAAGTTCTTCGCCTTCCTGAATTTGTTTATTTTCTCGATGTTGCTGCTCGTAATGGGTGCCAACTACGTGCTCATGTTCTTCGGTTGGGAAGGCGTTGGTTTGTGCTCGTACCTGCTCATCGGCTTCTGGAACAAAAATCAAAATTATAACAACGCTGCCAAGAAAGCCTTTATTATGAACCGCATCGGCGATTTGGGCTTTTTACTGGGTATATTCCTGATATTTAACACGTTTGAGAGCGTCAGTTACGCCGAGGTTTTCGGTAAGGCGGCGCAAATGCCCGAACTGTTAAATGCGCCGGTAATGGTAACCATTACGTTGCTGCTGTTTGTGGGTGCCATGGGTAAAAGTGCCCAGTTACCGCTCTATACCTGGCTGCCCGATGCGATGGCCGGTCCTACCCCGGTTTCGGCCCTGATTCACGCGGCTACCATGGTTACCGCCGGTATTTACATGGTTCTGCGCTCGAACGTACTATACAGTCTGGCTCCGGATACCTTGCACGTAATTGCAATAATCGGTTTAATTACCGCCGTTTTTGCCGCCACCATCGGTCTGGCGCAGAACGACATCAAAAAGGTGCTGGCTTACTCTACCGTGAGCCAGTTGGGGTATATGTTTCTGGCGCTCGGCGTTACGGCTTATACCTCGTCTATGTTCCACGTTTTAACCCACGCTTTCTTTAAAGCCTTGTTGTTCTTGGGTGCCGGCTCGGTTATTCACGCTATGAGCGGCGAGCAGGACCTCCGGATGATGGGTGGTTTGCGCAAGAAATTACCGGTTACCTTTATTACTTTTCTGGTGGGTACGCTGGCTATTTCGGGTATTCCGCCGTTTGCCGGTTTCTTCTCGAAAGATGAACTGCTGGCCCACGTGTGGGAGCACAGCAAAATCATGTGGGCATTTGGCGTACTGGCCTCTTTTATGACGGCCTTTTACATGTTCCGGTTGCTTTATCTTACTTTCTTCGGCACGTTCCGGGGCACGGAGGAACAGCGTCACCACCTGCACGAGTCGCCTACCAGCATGACCTTACCGCTAATTATCCTGGCTATATTATCGACCATTGGTGGCTTTATGGGTATTCCGGCTATATTCGGGGCCCGTCATTATTTAGCGGATTTCCTTTCGCCGGTTTTTAACAACGCGCGCCTGGCTAATCCGGCTATGTTTGAGGCAGCTCAGTTAGATCACGCCACCGAATATATGCTCATGGCTATTTCGGTGGGTGTAGCGGTGGTAGCTATCATTGTAGCCTATATTACTTACGTGAAAAACCGTACCGTACCCGCCGATGAAAACGCCCGCTTATCGCCTTTACACAACCTGATCTACCATAAATATTACATCGACGAAATATACAATGCGTTTATCGTGCGGCCAATAATGTGGCTTTCTACAAACGTGTACCGTTTTATTGAGCAAAGCGTAATTGATCCGGTGGTGAACGGCTTTGGAAAGGGCGTATTGGGCGGCGGCCGCTCGCTGCGTTTATTGCAAACCGGCGACATTGGCTTTTATATTTTTGCCATGGTGCTCAGCATTGCCCTGATTATTTTATTAAACTTTAGATTCTGGTAGCGAAAAGAAAATGATAACAGCTTTTTTACTTTTCTGGCCGGCAATAGCGGCTTTGTTGGTTCTTTTGTTAAAAGGCAACAATGCCAAAAAATTTGCCTTCGGCGCTGCCCTCGTAGAATTTTTAGTGGCTTTATACGCCATGCTTATTTTTCAACCCTCGGCTACGCCGCAATTTACTTTGGTTAAAGACTGGATTCCCGAAGCCGATATTGCGTTCAGCATTGGGATGGACGGCATTAGCCTGCTCCTGGTTTTCCTGACCACGTTCCTGGTGCCGCTGATTATTCTGGCTTCTTTCCCGCATTCCTATAAAAACACGTCGGCTTTTTACGCCCTGATTCTGTTGATGCAAGCCGGTTTAATCGGGGTATTTGTATCGTTCGATGCTTTTCTGTTTTACTTCTTCTGGGAAGTGGCTTTAATCCCGATATACTTTATTGCGGCCATTTGGGGCGGCGAACGCCGGATTGCGATTACCTTTAAGTTTTTCCTTTACACGATTATCGGGTCTTTGTTTATGCTGGTGGGTTTTATTTACCTGTATTTTCAGACGCCGGGCAACCACTCTTCCGACATTAATGCTTTTTACCAGTTAAGCCTGGATGCGGGCAGCCAAAGCTGGATTTTCTGGTTCCTGTTTATTGCCTTCGCCATTAAAATGCCGGTGTTTCCGTTTCATACCTGGCAACCCGATACTTATACCGAGTCGCCAACGGCGGCTACCATGCTGTTATCGGGTATTATGCTCAAGATGGGTATTTACGGTGTTATCCGGTGGTTACTCCCGGTGGTGCCGCTCGGCGTAAGCCAATGGGATACGCTGGTGCTAATTTTGTCGGTAATCGGTATTATCTACGGTTCTATCATTGCCATCCGGCAGCGCGATTTAAAACGTTTGATTGCTTATTCTTCTATTGCCCACGTGGGCTTAATTGCGGCGGGTATATTTACTTTAAACGAGCAGGGTTTACAAGGCGGCATGATTCAGATGCTGAGCCACGGTATTAACGTAACGGGTTTATTCTTTATCATTGATATTATTTACCGCCGCACCCACACCCGCGACCTGGAAAGTCTGGGAGGTATTACCCAAAGCACGCCGGCCTTGTCGGTTTACTTTATGATTCTGCTGCTGGGAACCGTAGCGCTGCCCTTAACCAACGGTTTTGTGGGCGAATTTCTGTTACTGATGGGTGTTTACCAATCCAACAACTGGCTGGGCGCTATTGCCGGTTTAACCATTATCCTGGGCGCGGTGTATATGCTGCGCATGTTCCAGCGGGTAATGTTTGGCGAGCAGAACCCCGTAACTGCTAATTTTAAAGACTTAACCGGCACCGAAAAAGCGGTATTAATACCGTTGGTGGTAATGGTGTTCTGGATTGGCCTGCACCCGAATACGTTTCTGAGCATATCGGAACCTTCGGTAAACCTGTTGTTGAATATTATAAATAGATAATTCGATGTTCGCTTTTCGATTATTAGATGGGTATATTTTAAATCGACTAATCGAACATCGAGTAATCAAAAATCTAAAACCGCGTGAGGGATAGCAGCAGAAAGCCCGGAGCGTAGCGAGGACTTGCCGCGGATAGCCCGACCCTTGCTTTAGCTTGGGGCACGCCCGAAGAGAGTTAAAAGTTATTAGTTTAAAGTTTTAAACAACTATTTTTTAAACTATTAACGCATTGAAACTGCGGATAAAACTGCCATTTAAGAACAATTAACAGATATAGACAAAATAGCAAGGTAGAGTGGGTGGGGGTATATTTTTTACGGATATAGGCGAACAACCCACCACTAACAACCAATAAAAAATATGGTATCAATTATCTTATTATCCACTTTTGGCATCCTGAACCTGTTTTTAGGTTTCCTGAAATCTAACCGGGTAATTTTACCGCTGGTGCTGCTGTTTTTGGCGATCGTGTTCGTAGCCAACCTGTCGGGCTGGAATAACACGGAAAGCTATTTTAACAACATGCTCACCGTAGATAATTTTGCGGTAGCGTTTACGGGCGTAGTAGTACTCACCACTTTGCTGATTCTGCCTTTCTCGGCGCGGTATATTCACTTGAACGACGAACATCTGGCTGAGTACTTTGGCTTGCTGCTTTTTTCGCTGGTGGGCGCTGTGATGATGGTGGCTTACGAAAACCTGCTGATGCTTTTTATCGGCATCGAAATTTTATCGATTTGCATGTACGTGCTGGCGGGCAGCGATAAGAAAAGTTTACGCTCCAACGAAGCAGCTTTAAAGTACTTTCTGATGGGCGCTTTTGCTACGGGTATATTGCTGTTTGGTATTGCCTTGATTTACGGCGCTACGGGTACTTTTTACATTACCGAAATCAGTGCAGCCACCAACAGCGGCGTGGAGGGTATGTCGCCGTTACTGGGCATGGGCCTGCTGATGGTGATGATTGGTATTTCGTTTAAAGTGTCGGCGGCGCCTTTTCATTTCTGGACGCCCGACGTGTACGAAGGCACTCCGGCTATTTTTACGTCATTTATGTCGACGGTAGTGAAAGCGGCGGGTTTTGCGGCTTTTTACAAACTCATGTCGGTTTCGTTTGCCGGCGCTTATTCATTCTGGTTCCCTACCCTAATGGCCATGGCTATTATTACGCTGGTGGTGGGCAATATAGGTGCTGCGGTGCAGGAAAGCTTTAAACGCATGATGGCGTATTCGAGTATTTCGCACGCGGGTTATTTAATGCTGGCCTTACTGGCCCTGAACGACCGCTCCGAAAATGCTATTTTCTTTTACTCGCTGGCGTATTCGGTAGCTACTATCGCGGCCTTCGGTATTTTAAAACTGGTATCGGACCAGCGAGCTGGCGACGAGAGTTACGCGGCATTTAACGGCTTGGGCCGGACCAATCCCCTGCTGGCTTTGGTGATGACCATTTCGATGTTGTCGCTGGCGGGCATTCCGTTGACCGGCGGCTTTTTTGGTAAGTTCTTTATCTTCGGCAGCGCCCTGGAAAACGATTTAGTGTGGCCGGTAGTAGTGGGTATATTAATGTCGATGGTAGGTATTTATTATTATTTTAGAGTGGTAATTGCCATGTACCTGCGCGAACCGAGCGGCGAACGCCTGGAAGTAAATGCGTTTATTACGTTTACTTTAATTTTTATCGCGGTACTAACGGTAATACTGGGTATATTTCCGGGCTTATTCAGTAATGTTTTGTAAAGCAATTTAAGATAGACAGAAAGCGGTTGGGTATTCTCAACCGCTTTTTTTGTGCTTTAAATTTACAAAAGGCAGCAGGTTTACCTTTAGCCGGTTAGATTATTTCGCGGAATTTAAATAGATTGAGTTTTCATTTAGCAGCATACACCTGATGGCATTACTGGCTGTACTTCGCCAACGTATCCGTTTTGACCGCAACGAACTGGCCGGCGCTTTCGGCGACCTCGGCACCGACCTGCCCCTGATTATTGGCGTCATTGCGGCTTCGGACCTGGACAGTGCGAGCGTGCTCACCGTATTCGGGCTATTGCAATTATTTAGTGGTCTGTGGTACGGTATGCCCATGCCGGTGCAACCTTTAAAAGCATTTGCGGCCATTGTAATTGCTCAGAAAGTACCGGCCGCTATTATTTACGGCGGCGGGTTAGCCATTGGTATTATTATGCTGGTATTATCTTTAACGGGCTTGATTAATTGGCTGGCGCGGGTGGTACCGAAACCGGTAATCCGGGGTATTCAGTTGGGATTGGGGTTTCAGTTGGCAACCCTGGCTTTAAAAGAATACGTGCAGGCCGATGCTTTAGGGGGGTATATTCTGGCGGCAGTATGTTTTTTCCTGGTGATTTTCCTGATGGGAAACCGGCGTTTCCCGGCGGCTTTATTTATTATTTTACTCGGTACCGCCTACGCGTTGGTTTTTAAATTAAGTATTACGGATGTTACCAGTAGCTTCGGGCTCCACCTACCGCAGCCACACTTACCCCAGTTGGCGGACATGATCACGGGGTTTCTGCTGCTGGCTTTGCCCCAAATTCCGTTGTCGCTGGGCAATTCTATTCTGGCCACGAACCAGATTGTGCAGGATTACTTTCCGGAAAAACAGGTGAATGTCCGGAAGATTAGTTTTACGTATTCGCTCATGAACCTGGTGGCGCCTTTGGTAAGTGGCATCCCGGTTTGCCACGGCTCGGGTGGTATGGCGGGCCATTATGCATTTGGAGCGCGCACGGGCGGCTCGGTTATAATTTACGGCAGCCTTTTTTTATTGCTGGGCTTATTTTTCAGCGAAGGGTTTGCCACCATTGTGCAGGTGTTCCCGTTGCCGGTGCTGGGAGTGTTATTGTTTTTCGAAGGATTAACCCTGGCAGTTCTGACTCGGGATATATCTACGGTAAAAGCCGATTTAGCCGTTGCCGTGCTGACGGGTTTGCTTTGTATTGGTTTGCCTTACGGGTATTTATACGGTTTGCTGGCCGGCACCACGGTATATTATTTAAGTAAGCGCCACTTAACGGCTTTCGGGAAGTAAAGAGCAATATTATAAAATAAAACTGATGTCCTCAGGAGGAAACTTTTCAGCTACGTAGTCAAAAAAATTTCTCCTGAAGGACAATAGAAATATTTAAGTACGATGCCTGATTTAAGTATCAGTTTTATTCAGATAAAAATCAACCACCCCTCCTTATCCAAGGAGGGGAGCTTTTAGTATGTTTGCAATATTAAAACAGATATTTAAAGTTGGCCATTTACTTAAATTAAGATCTTCGCTACTTTCTAAATATCACCCGCCAATCAACGACATGGACTCAAATACCGGCAGCAATATAGGTCGTTGGGCTTCGGCTTCGTAACCATCTTTGGCCCGTTGGTTAAAGGCTTGTAACAACTCTTTTTCGAGGGAATCATCAGAAGCACCGCTGCGCAGAATATCTTTTACATTGAGCGCATCCTGGCCGTAGAGACAGGTTT